>Ga0265354_1000050_pt1 | contig 19370 bp, 17 predicted proteins | sample NZE1metagenome_FD_189074 | JGI IMG/M metagenome (GOLD analysis project Ga0265354, IMG submission 189074) | Rhizosphere microbial communities from Maridalen valley, Oslo, Norway - NZE1 | ecosystem: Host-associated > Plants > Roots > Rhizosphere > Soil | place: Norway: Oslo | collected 2017-09-14 | reverse complement strand
CATTGCCGTACTCATCACCGCAGTCTTCATGACCACGAGTTTTTCCTTTGCCGGTACGCATGCATGGGCGACAAGTTCGAAGGGACCGCTCGGCGCCGTAGAAAGACTTGGCCTTCTGCAAAAGGCGGCGGCACGCTGGCACTCCTGGCGAGATGACCGCGAGCAAGAGCGCATGCGTCGCCGCGTCGAGGAAACGCGTATTTCAGGCCGCAAGCCAGTTTCGCCCCAATCATTTGGTTCAGCCACCGCGGTGGCTGAGCCGGTCAAATCGATTCAACTGGCGGATGAAAGCGAAGTTTTTGAAGCAGAGACAGAAGAAGAAACAGAAAAACAAAGCACCTCCCGGAAAAAAGAACCGATTGTCTTCGCTGGTCCGGAAAAAACCGTCGCAAAGAAGACTGGCGAGCCAAAAATCGCCAAGGGTAATCTCAACTACAAATTGCCATCCCCTTCTTTACTCCAAGAGGGAGAGCGCAGCCAAAAGATTGACGAAGACGAACTAAAGGAACGCGCACGCGCGATTGAGGCCAAGTGCCTCGAGTTCGATATTCAGGGGCGCGTGACACAGATCAATCCCGGCCCAGTCGTCACCACGTTCGAGTTCAAGCCCGAGGCCGGAATCAAGTACAGCCGCATCATCGGTCTGACGGAAGATTTGTGTCTGGCGCTGCAAGCCGAATCGATTTTGATCGAGCGCATTCCTGGCAAATCGACAATCGGCATCGAAGTGCCGAATCTCACCCGGCAGACCATCGCGCTGCGAGAAATCATAGAGGCCCCAGAGTTCAGCAATTCGCCGAGCAAGCTCACGCTGGCGATGGGGCGCGATCTCCACGGTCGGATTCGCGTTACCGACCTGGCCGCCATGCCGCACTTACTCATTGCCGGTTCTACGGGCACCGGCAAGAGCGTTTTCATCAATTCGCTGATGATGTCCATCCTCTATAAGGCAAGCCCGGATGACGTGAAAATGGTTCTGGTCGATCCGAAGCGCCTCGAGCTGAACCTCTACGAAAACATTCCGCATTTGATTGCGCCCGTAGTCACCGATCCAAAAATCGCCTCGAACGTGCTGCGCAACGCCACGCGCGAGATGGAAAAGCGTCTAAAGCTACTGGCACAACGCGGCGTGCGAAACATCGAGCAATACAACCGCACATTTCAGAAGGCGCAATCCCTGTCGCTTTTCGAAAATGTCGAGGAGAGTGAGCACAAACCACTTCCCTACCTCGTGATCGTTATCGACGAGCTCGCCGACTTGATGATGGTAGACACCAATAACGTCGAAGAGTCCATCACGCGCTTGGCGCAAATGGCGCGCGCCGTTGGTATCCACTTGATTCTTGCGACGCAGCGGCCGTCGGTAGACGTGATCACCGGCTTAATCAAAGCGAATTTCCCCGCTCGCATCTCCTTCCGCGTAGCCAGCAAAGTCGACTCGCGAACAATTCTCGATGCAAACGGCTCCGAATCACTGCTGGGCAAAGGCGACATGCTCTACTTGCCTGCCGGCTCGGCTCGCCTCCATCGCATTCACGGCCCGCTTGTCTCGGAAGACGAAATCGTCAGAGTTTGCGACTTCTGGAGAGCGCAAGCTCAGGCCAAATACAACGAGCACCTCCTCGAAGCGCCGAAGGATGAGAATGGAAAAGTCGAAGGTTCTGCAGGTGGCGACGCGGAAGCCGGCGGCGAGCCTGTCGACGACGCGCTCTACCAGGACGCGGTCCGCGTCGTCTGCGAAATGGGCCGCGCTTCCACCTCCACGCTGCAGCGGCGCCTGCGTATCGGCTACGGTCGCGCTGCCCACTTGATCGACATCATGGAAAAAGATGGCATCGTCGGTCCGCCTGACGGCACGCGGCCGCGCGAAGTGCTAAAGGGGAAAAGCTGGATGAAGGAGTTCGACGAATCGGCACAGTGATCTCTCGCGCCGCAGCCCTTACTCCAGGCATTTTCCTTCTCAGAATTTCAGCTGCCGCTACAGCTCAGACGAAGTCATTCAACTCACGCGAATTGACACAATCGCGCCGCACCCCATACAATTTCTACACCACACGTGCCGGGGTAGCTCAGTGGTAGAGCGCCGCCCTGAAAAGGCGGGCGTAGCCAGTTCGATTCTGGCCCCCGGCACCATCCTTCAGAGATATCCCCTGCCCCAAGGCGATGCCTTCGCCCCAATCAAAATAATCGTGTGTAATTGTTCAGTGAGATTGCGATGTCGGCGGTAGCGAAAAGGCATACAGAATGTCTTGCACCGCAAAGATCAAGAATTGCCGCCCGTCGAGCTGGTAAGTCATCGGAGAAGCGTCCAACTTGCCGCCCATATTCAAGTGCCACAAAGTTTTACCGGTAGCAGGATCAAGCGCCAGAAGATTGCCCGAGTTATCCGCACTGAATAGCAAATGCCCCGCAGTCGTTAAAATCCCCGCGATGCTCTCTCCGTCACCGAGTTCGTGGTTCCAAACGACTTTCCCGGTGCGATAATCGAGAGCGCGCAGCGTGGAATTGGACCACAGATTGCGGTCGCGCCCTCCCCACCCTTCCGCCTTGCCCTCGACGGTATTGTAAAAAATGCTGAAGAGTCGCCGGGCGTTCACATAGAAAAGTCCAGTCTGCGGATTAAAGCTCGGCGCCATCCAATTCGTCGAACCGTCGGATCCTGGTTCAACGAGCGCCCCATCCGGAGTCGGCGTGGCTTCGGCCTTAGCGATCGGCCGTCCTCGCGAGTCAACACCGGAAGCCCAAGTCTGGTCAATAAATTCGGAAGTGACAAGATGCTCGCCCGTCGCGCGATCCAGTAAAAAGAAAAATCCATTGCGGCTGGCTTGCGCGAGCAGCTTACGCGGCTTGCCTTTGAATTCAGCATCGAACAGGACAGGTGTCTCGACGGCGTCCCAGTCGTGCACGTCGTGTGGCGACGGCTGAAAATACCAAGCGAGTTTGCCGGTGTCCGGATTCAAAGCTACAATCGAACAGGTGTAAAGATTGTCGCCAGGGCGCCCTTCGCCCGCGAGCACCGGGTTCGGATTGCCAGTGCCCCAATAGAGCAAATTGAGATCAGGATCGTACGTTCCAGTCATCCAGGTCATGCCGCCACCGTGCCGGATGGCGTCGCTATCCTTGGGCCATGTTTCGGAACTCGGTTGGCCGGGCTCCGGCTCGGTATTCCAGCGCCATTGGATTTTTCCTGTTTCTGGGTCCAGCGATTCGAGAAAACCAGGAATGTCTGTAACGTCCCCCGAAACTCCCACGATCACGTGGTCGCGTATGACCAGAGGAGCCATCGTCGAGAAATACTCGAGTTTCGAGTCGGCGAGCTCCACAATCCAACGCACACTGCCATCCTTTGCATCCAGGCAGACCAATTTCGCGTCGGGAGTCGTGAAGTAGAGCCAATTCTTGTACATCGCGAGCCCACGATGGCCGATGTGGTCGCCATCGGATTTTCGCTCGTAATGCCATATCCTCCGCCCGTAACGGGCATCCACGGCCCAAACATTGTCTGGCACGGAGAAATAAAGGATTCCATTTACTTCGAGCGGAGTCGATTTGATCGCTGGGCCGCGAGTCTGAAAAGCCCACGCAAGCGTGAGCGAGCTAACATTTCCTGAGTTGATTTGATCCAGCGTGCTGTAGCGCTTGCCGGAATAATCGCCGTTGTACGTCGGCCAGGTATCGGTGGGAGCCTTGAGCAGCGCGGCAGGATCGAGTGCCTGAGCCGAAACGATGGACGCCAGTCCCAGAGCGAGAAGCAATAGTAAAAGAAATGCGCTGGCTCGTTTCGCAGCGAGGTGGAAGGCCGCACCACTGCCAAGGCGATTCTCCCGTTCGCGCATGCTCTTCATCGTTGCACGCCCATAGTCGTTCCGCAAAAGTTAAGAATCACTCCGACTCCTGTCTTCTGACTTGTGCCACTGTGTTTACTACTTCAAAGTTTCCAAATAAGCGAAGAGGTTGTGAACATCTGCCTGCGAGAGCTTGCCCAAAAGATCGCGATGGGCCACCAGCGCATCCTGCAATTCTACCTTCACGTGCTCGCGTGAAAAGGACCGATACCCTCGCGAACCGTCGCGTAGCGAAACCATAAACTCGTCGACATGCTCGAGCGGCCCCTTGATTTGTTCGCCAGAAGGAAGCGTTACCACCACAGTTGTATGGCGGCCCTCGGGATAAAGCATATGAGCTTCGAGATCGATGGGAGGGTACTTGGAAGCGACTTTGTCCAAATCGCCCGTTGGAGAATGACATTTGTTGCAGCCGCCAGCTCCATCGAAGAACGCCTTACCGGCATTGGCATTGCCCGTGAGCAACTTCTCCACTGGATAACCGCTCGGGACTCCGTTCGAACTGAGTGCTTCAGCAGCACGCGCGTGAAGAAAAGCCGCGATGTCACTTACCTGCGCATCGGTAAGAGGCATCGCAGGCATGCCCTTGTCCGGCCGGCCGCGCCGAATCACATCACCAATGAGGTCACCTTTCACATCGTGCGCAACAAGCGGCGAACGGACAAGGTCAGGCCCGCGAGCGCCCGTCGCATCAGATCCATGACAAAATCCACAGGATTGCTCGAATTGTTTGTGCCCGCTCTCTATTGCGGGATCTGCAGTATCTGATTGTCGTTGCCGAGCCGGCGAGTTCGCCACCGCAATAAGAAAAACGATCGCCATGAACAAAGGTCCAGCCACAACAAATCGTTTCACCAAGTGAAAACTCTCATCACGCATCGTCAACACTCGCCTCGCGAATTGTGGATTCTAGCATTGTGCCTTGCGAAGTGCATCCGAGCGGTCAACGGCCGTCGCCCGTATTGCTTAGCGTGCCGGGTTTGTCGAGCGAATCTGTAGCTGCGACTCCGGTGATCAGTCGTGCGCCCCGGCTGAAGGTCAGATACTCAAATCCCCACTGCACGAAGACCAGCACGCGGCTCTGAAATTCCACGATATAGATCAGGTGAACAAAAAGCCAAGTAAGCCACGCAAAGAACCCTGCCAAATGAACTCCAAATATATTGGCCACGGCTGCAGCGCGCCCAATCACAGCCATATCGCCTTTATTGAAATAGTGAAACGGCTTGGTGTCCTTCTTCCCTTTCAAACGATCGCGAATCGTCTTCGCCGCGTAGGCTCCGCCCTGGATAGCCACCTGTGCGACACCGGGGAGTGGTTTCCCATCCTCTCCTAGCGACAGTGCCAGATCGCCGACAGTGAATATGTCCGGGTAGCCTGGAACAGTAAGGTCAGGCTTGACTTTGATGCGCCCGCTGCGGTCCGTCTCTGCATGAGTACGCTCGGCAAGTTTTCGGCCGAATGCATTGGTTGTGACGCCACCTGCCCATAGCACTGTTTTTGCCGGCAGCCACTTTGATTCGTCGCCGGACTTGTAGGTCACGCCGTCCGCATCGATGCACGTAACCATCACTCCCTTTTTCACTTCAACACCAAGCCGCGATACAAGTTTTTCCGCTTTCGCCGAAAGGTCCTCGGGAAATGTATTCAGCACGCGCGGACTAGCTTCCATGAGAATAATGCGCGCCTCACTCGGGTTGATGCGCCGAAAATCGTTCCTTAGAGTCTCATTGGCGATCTCCGCGAGTGCACCGGCCAACTCCATCCCGGTCGCTCCCGCGCCAACAATCACAAACGTAAGCCAGGCACGTGCGTCTTCCTCATTCGTCGAACGCTCAGCGCATTCAAATGCATAAAGAATTTTGTGCCGGATCGCGGTAGCCTCTTCGACGGACTTCAAACTCGGCGCCCACTCGCGCCATGCGTCGTTGCCATAGTAAGAGGTCTGTGAGCCGGTCGCTACAATCAATGAATCGTACGGAAAAACGCCGCCATCGCGCAAAATCACGTGCTTTGTATCGGGATCAATGTCAGCGGCTTCGCCAAGCAGAACTTGTGTATTCTTTTGCTTGCTCAGAACCCCACGCAACGGAGCAGCAATCTCGCCCGGGGACAGCGATCCCGTAGCGACCTGATACATCAGCGGCTGAAAAAGATGAAAGTTGCGGCGGTCGATCAAGATAACATCCGCGGGCGCACGCTTGAGTTTCTGTGCCGCATTCAAGCCGCCAAATCCTCCACCCAGAATTACGACGCGGTGCTTTTCTTCCATTCTGACCGCCCCCGAGAACGCAACCCCGTTCTCCCTATCATCATCTCACCTAGCATGAATTTCTCAATTACGATGCTCGGTCAGCTCGTCGAGGCACGAGGTTTTTTTGCGCACAGCTGACATGAAGACAAAAACAATTCCCAAAACGCCGAACCGCGAGCAAATGGAGCGCAACACCTTGCGCCTTCTCTGCTCCGTACTCGTGAAACCCGGCACGCGCCTGGAAATCTGTCGGCTCTTGCACTCTAACGATTTTTTGGATCCTCTGCGTAGAACTGTCTTTGAAGAAGTCCAAGCCGCAGGCGTGCTCAGTTCGAAACAACTACGCGCATCGCTGACGGAGCGCATGATCAGGCGCGGATTTCCCCATTTCAATTTGGAGAAGTTGCTTGCCCCAAAACTCGCTAGTGAAGCTGAAATCGAACAATTGTTCGAGAGCACGCTATACTTGCTCAAATTAGGCGGGGCCGACGAGCCAACCTTTTTCCCCTCCGAGGACGATGTCGAAAACTAGTTTCCGCGCATTGACGGCCATCGAGGCGCTCGGCCTAACGGCATACATCGCCTGGTACATCTGGCGACTTCAAAGTACGTGGCCCAATTCCTGGGTCGTCTTCCCCATCTGGCTCTTAGCAAGCATCGCATTCCATCGCGACACTCCCAAAACTCTGGGCTGGAGGGCTGACAATCTCTGGCCAGCAACACGCCAAGGGCTGAAGATCTTCGCAGTCTTCGCGATTGCGACCTGCCTCGCCGGTTTGTGGCTTGGTGCTTACCGTCGCTTGCCTCTTCATTTAATTCAGTGGCGACATTTCTCAGGCTACTTCGCGTTCTGCTTGTTGCAACAGGTAGCGCTCAATTCTTATTTAACGAATCGGCTCCTCTATGCGTTTGAGCAACCTCGCATAACCGCGCTGGTAGCCGGCGCCGTTTTTGCCGCTCTCCATTGGCCTAACCCGGTTCTAGTCCCGCTTACATTCCTCGGCGGAACAGCAATGAGCTGGCTCTTCAATCGAGAACGCAACATTATCCCTCTCACCATCGGGCAAGCCATTCTGGGCGCGCTGGTATGGTGGGCCTTCCCGGTGGCATGGCATCACGGAATGCGTGTTGGACCAGGCTACTACTCGTTTCACCTCTAGAATCTAGAAGCTTCGCGCTTCGGCCCATGTCTCGCAGCGGCTACAAATTCAAGTGATCGTACTTCCCCGCTGTTTTTCGTGAGCCCATCGCTCCAGACAAAGCCTTCGCAGACTTGTCCCACACGCCTGGAATAATCAATGAGCATTTCGGACATGCGCCTTCGATGAGATGATTCTCCAGCACATCGTGCCAGGAACGCCGGATCAGCAACTCGCCACACTTGGGGCAGGAAGAATTCGCGCCGTCGCTAAAAATATTCCCCTCGTAAACGTAGTGAAGCCCCGTTTCGCGAGCAATCGCTCGAGCCCGATGAAGTGTCTCCGGCGGCGTGCGGGGCTTATCCTGCAGCTTGAAGTCCGGATGGAACGCCGTGAAGTGCAAAGGCACATCCGGCCCCAGATGCGTCAAAATCCATTCCGAAAGCCTCCGCGTCTCCGCAGGATCATCATTTAGCGTCGGAATCATCAGGTTGGTAATTTCAAACCACACCTTTGTTTCTTTCCTCAACCATTCAAGTGTCTCGAGTACCGGCTGCAAATGCGTCAGCGTAATCTTCCCGTAGAAGCCTTCTGTGAACGCTTTGAGATCGATATTGGCTGCGTCAATGTGATCGTAAATATCGTGAAAAGCCTCGTACGTAATGTAGCCATTCGAAACCATCACCGTCTTCAGCCCGTATTCCTTCGCCGCCTTGCAAATATCGATGACGTACTCACCCCAAATGGTCGGCTCGTTGTAGGTAAACGCCAGCGAATCGCATCCGTGTTGAAGCGCCAGCAAAGGAACATCTTCCGGTGAAATATGCTGCGAACGCACTTGATCCTGCCGCGATTTCGAAATATCCCAGTTCTGGCAAAAAAAGCACCCCATGTTGCAGCCAGCCGTACCCATGCTGAAGACACGCGTCCCCGGCAGAAAATGATTCAGTGGTTTTTTCTCGATTGGATCGACCTGCAGGGCCGCAGGCGCGCCGTAACCCAAGCTATAAAGTTTTCCGCCTTGATTCACGCGGATGAAGCAAAAACCAGATTGTCCCGAATGAATATGGCAGTGCCGAGGACAAAGATAGCAGTGCACGCGCCCTCCGGCCTCCGGCTCCCACCAGCGCCCTTCGTGCAACTCTTCGGTTTTCTCGAGGATCTTTAGCTCACTCACAGACGGATCCTCCTTCCGTTCAAATCATACGCCTCCCCACCCATCCAGAGGTCCATTTGTGCTTTTGACGATTACGTGCAGGCAAGCAGGGGAATTTTAGGCGTGATGCCGAATGCGTCGCTGGACCCGCCGCCGTTCGGCAGCCCAGTCCACAAAATTCATCATGTTCGATCGATATTTCCAGGAAAGCCGCAGGAATTTTCGCGCGTCCATATTCTTCGCTTCCGGGCCAAGAAAAGTCTCAAATCGCCAGCGCAAGTACGGGCTCTTCCAAGGTTTGAATCGATACCCGCGAGCAACGTTCCAGTAGTACCGCAATGTCTTAAACATCGGTCTTGCACGGGCATTACCGCCCGCTCCAATCTTCGTTCGTCTTAACTGCCGCCCAACGGAGCAGACAGATGTTCGTGTACCAGCACCCAGCCCGACCCGCGCCTCTCCCAAATTCCCGTATACCGAATGTCTGTTTCAGAACTCTTGCCGTCTTTTGTTTTTTCCGCTAAATGCATGGAAACCGTGGTCCACGCCACTGTGCCGTGGCGTCTCACCTTCAAATCCTTCCCGGCGGTTAGCGATATGCTCTCCGCGTTATCCAGGAATTCCTTCTTCACGCCCGCGTCGTATTCCTTCCAATTGTGATAAGCGAAGGGCGCCACGTCATAAAACACCAGCCCGTCTTCCTTGGCATAGAATCGTGCGGCATTTTCCGCGTTGCCGCTGCTCCAAGCTGCGCAATAGGAGTCGATTAGCTTGCGAAACGTTGCATCGTCAGTAGCCTTCTGCTGGGCGCGCGCTCCCACAAACGTGAGCAGCCCTCCGGCAAGAGCTATCGCGACGTACACGAGCCAGCGCCATCGTTCGCCACGTTTGGCGTTTACATTTTCTATCTGCAATACCATCTCCGTCCGCCGCAAGATTTCTTCGGCGCTGGTTTGTGGAAAGCCACTCCGTATTGCCCATACCCTATGGTGAATCGCGACAATTTGCAAGTGAGGGCTAGCACCGGTCTCAAAATGGACTTAGCCTTCGCGCTTCGCCGATTCCAGCCGCCATTGGCCGGTAAATCCGGCCTCTTCGCCGAATAGCAAATGCATGCTCCCAGGGCGGTGCGTAATCTCGCTCCTGGGCAGACAAACTGCCCGATTCGGAGGCGAGCATGGCACGGCGGCAACTCGCAACACTGGAAAAGAGGCGCTATATGGGCAGAATTCTTGTTTCTTTGGGCTTCGCAGGCTTGATTACCGACCTAGCCTTCCTGGCACAGCCCCTCGAACGGCTGCTCCAAAGACTCAGCGAAGGGCTGTTCAGCCTCGTGCCCGCCCTTGGCTTGTCGGTTCTCCATGCCGCTCGGGCCATCGCATTCCACCAAGTCGACTACTTCTCCCTCATTTCGCGTATCTTGGTATTATTCCTGGCGCTTGTAGCCATGGTGACGGGTACCGTTCTTTGGAACTCCCGCCACTCTGCTTCCGTTCGAGGAGACCGTTAATGGATCAGTCTGGCGACCAACCAACAAGAACTCCAAAGGTCGTCCTTCATGGCGACTTCCGCTGGGGACTCATCTGGGGTTTCATTGTACTCATTGTGGGCGTCGCTTTGCTCCTCGACCACATGGGCGTCATTCCCTTCGACTACGTCTACCGCTTCTGGCCCTTACTGCTCATCGTTTTTGGAATCATGAATCTCATCTCCGCCTCGAACCGCGGCCTAGGATTTATGATGATTGCCGCCGGTGTTCTCCTGCAACTCAACAAGCTCGGCTTCCTTCGTTTGAGCTTTGCAGACCTTTGGCCCGTGGCAATCATCTGCATCGGCATGCTGATGATATGGGGCTCCCTCGAGTCACGGGGCATCATCCGCAAGAAAATCAAATTCGACTGGACCCAAGCATCCGCAGCCCAAAAATTTCGCCAGCACCTCACCGAACTCACCGGCGAAACAGATACCTCCTTCAACGCCGCTGCCGTTTTCGGCGGTTGCGAACGCCGCTACACGGGACAGCACCTTCAGTCTGGCAAAGCCACTTCCATCTTCGGTGGCGTTGAACTCGACTTGCGCGATGCCAATATCGACGATGAAGCCGTCCTGGAGATTACCTGTCTCTTTGGCGGTGTCGAAATTCGGGTTCCCGAAACCTGGACGGTGCATTCCCGCAGCCTGCCCATCTTCGGAGGCTTTGAAGATAAAACCAGGCAGATGAGGGTGGATGAAGCCGCCGGCGCTAAGCAAAAAACGCTGGTTGTCACCGGCGTCGTCGTCTTTGGCGGCGTGGAAATCTCAAATTAAGAGACATTTCTTGAAATCCAAAATGGACAGCCGTCGAAAAACGCCATGCTCTCTATGCCCCATATAATCGCCCGCCTTCGGATCTCTAGCTGATGCATCCGCTCCTCACACCGATCAATCGTTATGGGTACTACCTGCTGGCGTGGACTCCGCTCGCCGGTATTCTCGCCTACTTGCTGGCCGTCCCCGGCAACCTCGGCTGGCTGGACGCCACCGCCCTGGTTCTCCCTCTTTGCCTCGTCTACCAGTTTGTTTGTCTTTCCGCCTGGTACATGTGCAAGGCTGCGCCCCTTCGCGGAGCCTCTCTCGTTCGTAACCGGCTTACACACTTGATCGCCGCCGTCGTCATCAGCCTTCTTTGGATCGAATTTGCAAGGCTGCTAGCCTACGTCCTTTCGCAAACCGCTCCCTTTCGCGGATTGAGTGAACGCTTCGCGCCGCAGGTTCCCGTATTATTCGGCGTCGGCTTTCTGTTCTATCTCCTCTCCGTCGCCGCGCACTACGTAATTCTCGCTATCGAGGAATCGCGCCAAGCCGAAGCGCGCGCGCTCGAAAATAGCATCTTTGCCCGTGACGCAGAATTGAGAGCTCTGAAGGCACAGGTAAATCCCCACTTTCTCTTCAACAGCCTCAACTCCATCAGCGCGCTGACCAGTGTGGACCCCGCGAAAGCCCGAGAAATGTGCATCCTGCTGGCCGAATTTCTGCGCATGACTCTGGGGCTCGGCGAGAAAACGAGTGTTCCTCTCTCGGAAGAACTCTCGCTTCTTCATCGCTATCTTGCGATCGAGAAGGTCCGCTTCGGCGCGCGCTTGCTAATGGAAGAAGATCTCCAGCAAATTTCCAGTTCCCTTCAGCTTCCTCCTCTTCTTCTCCAGCCGCTCATCGAGAATGCCGTTACGCACGGCATCGCCAATTTGCCAGAAGGAGGCACTGTCCGTCTCTCCGGCCAGAGTGAAAATGGCCGCGCCCATTTGGCGATTGAAAATACCTTCGATCCGGATTGCGCGCCTACTCGTAAAGGCGGACTCGGACTCAAGAACGTGCGCGAGCGGCTAGAAGCGCGGTATGGCAAAGACGCGAATATGCGCGTCAGCGCCGAAAACGGGACCTTTCGCGTGGATTTGTCTTTCCCAGTGGACACCAAAGAGGTCAAGAATTGAGTAAGACGCCCGAAAAGAAAATCTCCGCCCTCGTCGTTGACGATGAAGACCTCGCGCGCCTGGTTCTCCGCGAATTGATCCAAACGCATCCGGAAATTGAAGTTCTCGCGGAGTGCGGAAATGGTTTCGAGGCCGTAAAAGCCGTCGCCGAGCACAAGCCAGACCTCATTTTTCTAGATGTGCAGATGCCCAAGCTCTCAGGCTTCGATGTCCTCGAACTGATCGGCATGGACACCGCCGTCATTTTCGTCACTGCCTATGATCAATACGCCATGCGCGCCTTCGAAGTCCACGCGGTCGACTACCTCTTGAAACCCATCGGCCGCGAACGCTTCGAGGCCGCCCTCGAACGCGCGAAATCACGCATAGGCGAAAAATTGCCGCCAGCTCCCGACCTCGCCGCCGCCGCACGCCCGCCAAAACAATTCCTCGAACGCATAGTAGTGCGCGACGGAACTCGCGTCACTTTGATCCCGGTAAGAAAGCTCGACTACGCCGAAGCTCAAGACGACTACGTCGCCCTGGCCACCGAAGGAAAAAAGCATCTCAAGCAGCAAACGATCGCAAGCCTCGAGGCCTGCCTCGATCCCGAGCAGTTCGTGCGAATCCATCGCTCCTACGTAGTGAATTTCGAAAAGGTAGTACGCATCGAACCCTACGGAAAAGACAGCCGCCTAGCCATCCTGGCCGATGGCACCCGCTTACCGGTAAGCAAAGCCGGCTACGCTCGCCTCAAGACTCTCCTCGACCAACGCACCTAATCCTCGTAGGGGCACGGCATTGCCGTGCCCGCGCCAACCGCAAACCCGAACCTCTCTTTTCTCGGATTCCAGAACGCCAGAAAGGGACAACTATTTAAAGAAGGGTTATTCGTATTTCGCGTTTCGAATTTCGTATTTCGTCTTTACTACCCCAACCGCCGCACCCAAATCCTCGAAGTCGCGGGCTTCCCCAAATGCATAGTGTGTCCATCCGACCGCAACGTCATCGTCTCATCGTATTCCCGCTTCAGCACTTCCACTTTGGTCGAAGGCCGCAATTTCAACCCTTCCAAAAATTCCAAAAACTGCCCGTCCTTCTCATAAACACAAAGAATCTCCGCGTTCTCGTTAGCGCGCAAATCCGCCAGCAATACCGCGCCCTGACTTCGCAGTTTCGCCACTCCACCCCGCATCGGCACCCCGTGCGGACACGTCTTCTTATTGCTAAATCGCTTCAGCAAGAGCGCCTCAACTTCCGGCGAAATCCCATGCTCAAGCCGCTCCGCCTCGTCATGCGCCTTCGCCCAGGAAAGCCCAATCACTTCAGTCAGCAGCATTTCCGCCAACTGATGCCGCAAAGCCAGTCGCTCCGCCACCATACGCCCTTTGTGCGTAAGATCGATTCGCCCGGTCCGCTCCACGCGCACATGTCCATCGCGCGCCATGCGCTTCAAAGCCGCCGTCACCGCCGGAGGCGTCACCTTCAACTCCTCCGCCAAACGCGCGCTGATCGGCGTCTGGTCCTCCTCCAGCATCTCCCAAATCGCTTTGAGATAGTCTTCCTGCGAAACGCTAGTTTTCTCTCGCCTCACTCCAGAATCTCCTCGACGCAACTCATCCTTGCCCGTTGCCTTCCTCGACTCCGCCTTCCATCCCGCGATCGCTTCCCTTTTCGCGCGAGTTACGCGCCGTAAATTTGCTCCCGTCCGATGTTCTCACTCTGCCGACCAGTTCCACCACGCGCCGCTCAATATCCTCGAAAATCCTCTGATACGTCTCCGCGTCCGAACCATACGGATCTTCCACGTCCCAATCTTCCACCTTTGAAGCATCCTGAAACACCGCCAATCCGGGTCGTCCAGTCATATTGATAATGATGTCGGCCCTATTAAGGTCCACATCCTCACATGGTTTCGACTCTAGTCCATCCGCCGGATAACCGTTCTTCGTCAGTGTCAGCTTGGACATGGTTTGCACGCGCCCCAGCGCCGCCACTCCCGCGCTCGAAACCTCCATCACGTCCGAAGCAATGTGCACCGCAATCCCTTCCGCCATCGGACTCCGGCACGAATTCCCAATGCAAACAAACACCACCCGCGCTCGACGAATCTCTTTCACGCAAATCCCCTCGCACCAATCCAGCTACTCAATGTTACCAGCCTAACCGGGACCCCAGACCGCTGCAACAGAAACCACTCCGTCTCCGATCGTGTCTTAATTCGTAGATCCATGCGTTCGCAGGCCCCGTGGAGTGCGGCAGCTCTGCTGCCGCTTTCGCAATTGTTCCACCGCCACGCCCGAAAGGTATCGGCGAGCCATCCGCACTCGAGGCTTCTCCTCTTATTCCGTTACCGCGTAAATGAAAACGCCACCCAAGCACGGTAACGGGTCAGTTTCCGACTAGGCGCGCCTGGAAGTGCGGCCAAGATTTAACCAGGCACCGTCTGTATTTTGATCGTGGGGTGCTTCTAATTGCACTCGGAGGACCCTGCCAAAATCGATTGCCTCGTCCGATTCAGCGTTATGCCCATCCTGCTTTGGGTCCTTCAAAGACGCGTACCAGGTCAGCCCATCCTGTTTAGAACGTAACCGCAGCGGAGATCTGGAGTGTGTATCCTTGAAAGGTAGATCTGCATTCGAATTCATGAAAATACTTAATACCCACGCTCACCTTCTGCCCCGGTAATATCGCGTTTGCTACGAACCCCAGCGCGTTGACTTTGTAGAGCGCGCCTGCTTGTTCCGGCGTAATGCTCGGGCCAGACTTATCGGTCGTCTGCCACTGTCCGTAGCCGGCCAACCCAACCTGAAGCCGCAAGTTACTCTTCAAGGGAAACGTACGGGTTAGAGAATAGTCCAGGTTAAAAGTCTGACCGGGGTGGACCATTGTCCCCTCTTGAGTGCCGTGAAATTCATACATCTGAAAGGCAGAGAAGGCAGTAGTTTTAGCCGAATCGAGATATATCGTCTGTCCACTGGCAACAGCTGAGGTCCAGTAACCTGAACCGACATTCGTGTTGGCACCCGCGCTAAATCTTCCTGTGGGCGCCAGGAACCCGTAGATCGCCCGAACGGCAACGCGCTTTTTGCGCCAGCCCAGAATCAACGGTTGATAATAGGAATCCGCAAAACCGCCGCCGCCGCTGATGGCACCGTGGATATCAGAAGTGAGCGAGTTGTTCGCAATCGGGAGAGTCGCTGAGGCCGAGAATACTGCCCCACCCAGGAAATCTATCTCTTTCTTGCTCGCCCAGACAAAACTGTTCAAATCCATTATCACCGAGTTCTGCCCGGTGGCCACTATTTCGCCATTGGGGCCTTTCTCTTCATCACGCGAGAAGAAAATAAAAAGATTTGAATAGGTGATTCCCGCTTCAGGTGTCACCCCAGAGTTGGTGGCATTCATACCCACGGGATAGACGCCTCTCACTTGCGCGTGGACGGGGACCAAGAAAATAAAATTAGCAACGACAATAAACGCGATCAAAGCAAAGAAACGAAATGGCAAGGCCGCTCTCATCATAGTTCTGTTGTTCTAAGCTGTGGCGCCCGCGCTTCGAGTCCCGAAGAACCGCGCCAGCGGCATCAGAATAAGCAGCCCAACAACGGCAACCACCACAATCATGACGAGTACTTTGGGGTCGTCGAATTCCTTGCCCGCAACCACAAGTGCAGCGGCAATATTGCGCTGCGCAGTCGCTAACGACAGCACGCCTTTTGTCCCGAAGCCCGGACCGCCAAGGAGCCACCCCATTCCAGCACCAACGAAAAGAAAGAGGATGCTCGCCAAAATGCCGCGTGTTCCGAACAGGGAGATTACATTTTGAATATTCGTCACCAGCAGCAGCACAATCAGGAGCACCAGGCTGAGAGTAGAGATTTTGTTAAGCGGCCCCCGCATTTTTCCAGCAATGCTTCCGAACCAGGCGTTCACTGCAAGCCCGATACCCAATGGGAGCAACATGAGAAGGACCAGCGAGCGTGCTATTTTCATCGGGTCGACCGAAACACCCTCCAAAAGCAGGGGCAGCACGAGGGGCATGTAGGCCACCGTCAAAACCATCAGTAGCACCATTAATCCCACGGCGAAGGCAAGGTTGCCCTTGGCGATTCCTGCCAACTTGGGAAGAAATGGCGCGCCGGCAGCTGCGCCGAGCAAAAGCAGGGCTATGCCGAGGGGCTGGTCAAGCTTCAGAATTCTGGCTATGGCGAATGCCCCCAGTGGCATCAGCACGAAATTGGCGAGCAGTGCGAGAAAAACAAGCCGTCCATTGCGCAGGGAAGCCCCAATCTCCCGAATCGTGAGACTTAAACCAACTGCCAGCATGCTTGAAACCACAAAGGAGAGCATCGCGATCGGGACTGCCTTACTCAGGAGTTCCATTCGAACCTTTCCCGTCCAGTGCTTATGCGCTCTGAGATTCGGATCAGGCGATGGCCTGAGTTCTTTGGGCTTGCATCCCGCTTGTCAGTGGCATCAATGCAATGTTCTTCCAAAAGGTCTCCAACGACTCGACGCCGCCAAACAAGGTGGTAAATATCGTGAGGTCCGCCAGCAGGATGTTTCCCGCGCGTTGTGTGTTTGGGGGCATCCAAATAAAAGAATTGAACTCGGTGTTGCCAGCCTGGGTGAAAGGATGGGGCCGCTCAAGATCAATCGGTTGCTTCGTGAGCACGTGGACGGATTTTGTGTCATCGCTGGTCAGCGCGTAGTGCGGCAGGTGTAGATGAAAATTGAACGTGGTAACTCCGTTGAGGAGGCCGAGCTTATCTAGGTCTTTGTTGATTGTGAGCGGCGTAATTTGTTTTGTGCCCTTAATGAGGGCGGGGCGAAGTCCGAATTGATTCACCACTGGAACGCCGAGTGCTTTCATGATCGAACGCGTGTATTGTCCAAAGCGCTGCTGGCGAGGGACGAGCTCATCCCCGTGGTGCGTATATTCCAGTTGGCGTTGCTTCAGATCCTCTGTAAATCCCACATCGTGATGGGGTCCAAGCAGAAGGCAAGTTCCTTCTCGCTTCAGCCATTTGCGGATCGCCTCGATCTCCTCTGAAGCCGCCTCCTGCTCTGAAAGCAGATGATCGAGACCGAATACCATCAGCGTATCTGTGTCCTCCAGTATTCGCTCGTCGATCGGAATCTTGTACCCTGCTTGGTCGATTCGTTGAAATACTGCAACCGGATGTCCGGTGACTTCACCAACGACGCTCTGAAACGCGAGGGTGGAGCGGTGGAACAGTTCCAGGGTCCCAGCAATTCCTTGCAGGAAATGCATCTCGTCCCATTCGGTTCCCTCATACGCGGGCCAGGCGACTCTGCGGACCTCGGTCATGGTCGAGAAGCGGTTGTCTAATTCAGTGGTGTCCCGGTTGGCTTCCCAAGGGTAACTCCACGTCCAATAGATGGAAACTCTCCGTTTGCCCGGAGTGTACTTGCGCGGCGCATGATTCTGGTTGTAAGTGCGTGGCGGTTGAGGAGCGGAGCTCATGATTCCTCTCTTTCTTTACTATCCAAAGATCTTTCGTTCAAACACTGTCACCGAGCGACGCCAGGTATCGGAGTGCCTTTATACCTGGTAAAAAAAAGTACGCGCCGCCTCGGATCGTGGTGAAAGCTGGCAGGCCCTTGATCTTTCTCCGAATGGGCCGCTTTGGGATGGTCATGTCAAAGGTGCCGTCCTGCGTACCGAAAATCGGATCGCGCTCGTTTCCCAGTTCGTGAAAGTTTGGATCGTTCGCCCAGACATTCATCGCAAATTCAAATTGACGTACGAGGTTCGCACAGCCGACAAATGCGGCGATACCTCGCTCTATGCCGTCTTCGGGGACACCTTCCGGCAGCGCTGGCCCGTAAGTCCCCCCGCGCCGGATCATCTTCCGCCGGTTCATGTTCACTGCGGTATCGCGCGGGTTCATACGCCGGATGTGCGCACCGAGTGGGCAGCCATAGCCGTATGTGTCCATGTTTGCGTAATTGAAATCGTTATTGCGCTGAAAGTCAGCACCGAGCTTTGGATCATCCTTGTCCGGCGCGAGGACAAGCGGAGCGCCACTCCGCCATCGACCCATCAGCTTTGCGGCTATTAACTCTTGCTGTTCCGGCGTTTCGCCATGGGCTCGGAGGAAATCGCGAAACGCGCCTACGTGCTCTTGCATTCTCAGATAGGCAACATAGCTTCCATTGCGAGAAAGAATCTCCGGCTGCGGCAATCCGGAAGCAGGACCTTCTTCGTCAGGATAGCCAAGAAAAAATTCGCCCGCTTTGATCGGTGGGCCAGAGCCGGGGGTCGGCTCCGCTCCAGTTCCTTCGATGACCGGCTGTGAAAGCCGATCCCGGTAGCCGAAGTGTTCGTGAGCGTAATCGAAAGGGGGGATGGCTTCCAGATCGAGAGATGACAGCACTTCGACTCCGCCGCATTGCGCGACATACCGCTCGTGCTCCGTGCGACAGCGCTCACGTTCGGCAACGTCGCGAGCAAACAGTACGACAATCGCATGCAGGTTAGGACTGGCCAGCCCTCCCTCCCAGTGGTCTGGATGATTAGCGCCTGTAGTGCCGAGGATTCCCGCCCGGGCCGCCATTCCCTGACGAAACTCCTCCGGGAAGCTGGCCAATGACGATTCAGCTACTCCAAGCGTTTGCAAGCCGTTCCAGGTGAAGCCCACGGTCACCCATCTTGCGTCAAGTAGGCTCGACCCGACAGCACTTGCCGTGCCCACCTTATCGATCAGGCCAGTCACCCACCTTCGTCCTTCTAAACCACTCTTAAACGCGAGGAACTCGTAACGCGCCGCCCGCGCGGGCGGCCTCGCCACTAAGAGGTGTTGAATGTCATCGAACTCAAGCAGATCTGGTTCTTCGGTTCGTTCGGCCAAATCACCTGAAACGCTACGCGGTTGTTGCAAGAGGGACACGCCCTTCTCCCTAGTGAGTAAAAACAAGTCTGCTACTGCATCAGGTCCAGCATGCCCGCAAATGCAGCCTTGAGTTTTAGAGCCTTCTTGACTTCGTCGGCACTTACGTAGGGATATTCGCCGTATTCCAAGAAGCTCGGGCACTGATGATCGCGAAAGAACTTGATGACCGCTGTCATGTTCGTCTTCCAGTCCTCGGGAAATCCTTCGAGGTTTACGAAGACTGTTGTAATGCCGGTCTTGGCGAAGATCGCCACAGCGTCCTCGAGATATTTGTCGAAATCTGTGTCAAAAATTCCCTGGTACATGAAGTGCAATCCCGAGCCCACATCGAACAAGATCCAGCGTAGATAGTGCAGTTTCAAGGTGGCGAGCACAGAGGGATCGGCCTTCACCGCCTCCTCAATACTCTTCCCGTAGTCGCGGATCGTCTGCTCTCTGCCAGGCTTGACCTTTGCGGCGACTGAAAACCCGTAGCAGGCTGGAGTCTTGGGAAAGATCGGGCCGTACCTGCCTTGCTCAACCTTGTCCGTGAAAAATCCCCCCTTGGGAATCGCCATCGCTTGTGGTTTCGTCCAATCGTTTTCTTGGGGCTCTGATGGTTTCGCGG
>Ga0265354_1000049_pt1 | contig 19430 bp, 15 predicted proteins | sample NZE1metagenome_FD_189074 | JGI IMG/M metagenome (GOLD analysis project Ga0265354, IMG submission 189074) | Rhizosphere microbial communities from Maridalen valley, Oslo, Norway - NZE1 | ecosystem: Host-associated > Plants > Roots > Rhizosphere > Soil | place: Norway: Oslo | collected 2017-09-14 | reverse complement strand
GCGCCCGCACCTGCTCGTACACAGAGTTCGCAACCTCGGCTGAGAACATCTTCAACTCCAACCTGCCAAAATTCTCGCGATCTGCGTAACCCGGATGCGCCCCAACCGCCACGCCGTATCGCATCGCCTGCTGAATCGTAGTGCGCATCGTCTCCTCATCGCCCGCGTGCCCCCCGCACGCGATGCTCGCCGACGTAATCGATCGCATCAACGCTTCTTGCGTGCCGTCGGCAATCGCCTCGAGTATTTCGCCCATGTCGCAATTCAAATCGATCTTTAAATGACGGCTGCTCATTCCAGGATCAACTCCCGCGACGCGAGCAATTTTTCCTGCTCCAAGAAAAGCGCCCGCGCCGATTCCACCTCCACCAGTTCGAATCGAATCTCGTCGCGCGGCCGAAGCTGCCCCAGGCTGCTCAAGTCCGCGGAAATCACATTCGCAATCTTTGGATATCCACCGGTTGTTTGTTGTTCCGCAAACAAAATAATCGGCAGACCACCTGCAGTAATCTGCACGGCCCCCAAAGAGACGCCTTCTGAAATCATCTCGCCGCCGGCGGTCGACCCAATCGTGGCACCTTGCAAGCGCAAACCCATCCGATTTGACTCCTCTGTCACACGGTACGTCCCGGCGTAAAATACATCTTGCACTTCCTGCGAAAACCAATCGCTTTGCGGCCCCGTAGTTACGCGCAAAACCTTTCGGGGCGCCAATTGCGCCACAGCTCTCGCCCATGCACTTCTTTTCCGGAAAGTCCGGAAGCTCCCGCTCGCCGTTCCAATTTTCAACACATCTCCTGCGCGCAACGCTCTCCCTTGAAAGCCGCCAAGCCCACTCAACAGATGCGTCGACCTGCTCCCCAAAAATAATTTCACATCGATCCCGCCTCGCACGCACAGATAACACCGCGCTCCCGTCTGCGTCGCTCCCAGGCGCAGAGTCTGCCCCTGCCGGACCTCCACCGACTTCCAAGTGTCGACAGGTTGCTCGTCCAGCGTTGCTCCGAAGTCCGATCCCGAAAGCGCGATTACTGCCCGCTCCGGAAACACAAACGTACCGCCAAGCAGCGTCATCTCCAATCCCGCCGCGCCCTCCGGACTCCCTACCAACCGATTCCCAATCCGAAGAGCAACGGGATCAGCGGCGCCTGAGGCCGAGACTCCCATCGGCCCAAATCCTTCTCGCCCCAAATCTTGCACAGTGGTTAGCAGCCCCGGAGCACGCACTTCAATCAAACTCATGCGTTCTCCAGCTTCGTGAACTGCTCTCGCGAAATTGCCACAAACCGCACGCGATCCCCAATCGAGAGCAAACTCATTTCTTCCCTTCCAGGCTGGAACATCTTCAATGGCGTCCGCCCCAGCAATCTCCATCCACCCGGTGTGGCAATCGGATAAACACCCGTCTGACTGCCCCCGATCCCCACGCTCCCAGCCGCCACACTTCGCCGCGGTGTAGCCAAGCGCGGTGTCGCCAGTTCTGCTGCCACCTGCCCGAGATACGCAAAGCCCGGCACAAATCCCAAAAAATAAACAATGTAAGTTGTCGAGGTGTGCATTTCGATTGCCTGTTGCATCGTCAGTCCGTGCAACTCAGCGACATCTTTCAAGTCCGGACAGAATTCGCCGCCATAACAAACAGGGATTTCCACCAAACGCGGCTCGGGAAGCGCCACTTTTTCCATGCGCTTGACGTATCCACGCAAAATTTCTTCCAACTCTTGATGCCGCAATTTCATCGCGTCAAATTTAAAGAGCAAAGAACAATACGCCGGATGCAAATTAAGCACTCCCGCAATCGGCTCCAACTCCACCAATCGCAAGAGCCTCCTCACCCGTTCATGCGCTTCAATTGCGATTTGATTTTGTAGGTGCGGGGCTTTAGCCCCGCTCTTCCTCGCCGACGAGTCGAAATAAACGATCAGCGACTGATCGCTGGCTACTTGAAATCGCACGCCGCCGCCCGCAAAAGTCTCCATCGCCGCGAGAGTATACCCCATGCACTGCAACTCCGCGTCCCTCGCCTTTTTCCGCGAGCGATGACCTACAATGAGACTAGCCGCTGATTCCTATGAAACCTTTGCTGCGCCCGATCCTCTGTGCTGCAATTGCCCTGCTCGCCGTTTCGTCCGTGCTTCATGCCCAAACACCTGCACAATCCACACCTTTTCAGTAAGGCGTCCCACTCGCACAATTTGTCCGAACTATTCGCGAGAAAGCAAAAACTCTCGAGAATTCCTCCGGCATGCACTTGTCATTTCAATCTTTCCTCTCCGCCCATCATCTTTCGCCCAACAGTGTTCGCTATTCCGACTTCGTCATCATTCGTCTGTTGTATGAAGCAGCGCGCGACGCAGGCTTCTGGAATATGCATTGGAGCATCACCGACCAACCTCCCAATTCCGACAGGATCTGGGGCCAATGGAAAGCGGTCCGACGCCCCTCTCCCTCGGAACCGACGGCGATCGCCGAATGCGATGAACTATCCGCGCTTTACGCGTTTCTCGTCGAGCGCTCTGGCGTCAAAAGTGTCGGCCTATTGTGGCCAACCTCAAATCACACGGTGGCCGTTTGGGTTCTTCAGCCCGCGACCGGCCCGGTTATTCGCGTGGTGGTTCCCACTTCGCAGATTTTTCTAGAAGAAACCGACTCGTTCGACACAAAGAAATTCGATCCGTGGCACCAGAAGACGATTTACGAGTACACGCGTCGCGACGTGCCAGACACTTTCGAGCTTCCTAAGCCGCTCGTCGACTTCTTTCTAAAGCAGATCGATATCTACGGCGGCGCTTCCGACGCGACTTTGCAGAGACTGCGCTACGTCCGCGACGCGGTTTTCGTAAGAACATGGACTACCGAGCAAGCCGCTCGGGACGCAGAGAATCGTCGGGCCTCTTTGCCACCCGGCTCAACGGATGCCACGGCGCTGCAAACTTTTGCTTTAGACATGCGCCTTGAACCCCTCCGGCACTAGCCGCCCTTGTGGTTCACTCCGCCGCTCCACGCTCGCGCAAGAACTCCACGGTCTTGTTGCGCTGAGTCTTGTGCTCCTCCCCCGGAAACCGTATCGCGTAACCGAGCGGCGTACATTCCACAACTTCGCCTGGCCGCTCATAGTGACCCGGGAGTTTTACGCGCGCAGATAGATCCGCGCCACGCTCTACCAGGAGCTGTGTCATCTGCAATCCGCCTTCGAAGAACTGTGTCGCGGAGTGAAAAATTGGCGTCTGGCCGCCGACGCCCCGTTCATCCACAACGGCATGTGCATTGACGTCCGCTCCACGCTCCAAGAGTAGTTTCGCAGCTTCCACGTTGCCGTACTCCGCGGCAACGTGCAGCAGTGTCGCTCCCTGCAGCTTGAGCAATCGCGCGTCTGTGCTGCCGAAGTCCAGCTCCGGAAAACGCCGACGCACCAGCGTGCGATCAGCATCGAGGTGATTCGCCAGAAGATCGAGCCGGCCGCGGAGCAAATCCAGAACAGGTGGCACGTTGTACTTCGTAACTCCGCCCGCCTCGATGAGAATGTCCATGCACTCACCAAGCTGCGGCGAACGTCCATACGTGCCGATGACATAATCCAGCGCAGTCCCACGATACTTGCGGCCTTCGCGCACAGAATTCGGATTGGCTCCGTGCTCCAGGAGCCATTTAATCGGTTTCGGTTCAACAGTCTCGCAAGGCGCAAAAATAATTGGGAAGTATCCGTTCCACTCTGCATTCACGTCGGCTCCATGAGCCACAAGCAACTCCATCATCGGAATGCGATGGCCGAACAGAGCCGCTCTCATCAATGGTCCGTCGCCGCCCTGATGAACGTCCGACCCGTTTCCGATCATCCACTCCGCCATCGCCAACCTAGCAGAACCAGGTGCTTCCCACGGCACTCGGCATTCCGCTACCCAAGTGAGCGGCCCATTTTTGTTATATCCAAGCGGAGCAAGATGCAGCGCCGGGTTGCGCGTCATCAGACTCTTCACTTGCTCTAGATCATTGGCATCGATCGCCAACTTGAGCTGCCCAATTTCCTCGAGCGAATCGACGTGTTCCTTCAGCTTCGGCCAACTCGCAAATCCATACAGCCGCGCAATCTTGAACTGCGCATCGGTGAGCGATCCAGCCTCACCTGCCTTCAGCAAATCCTTCGCTTGATCCTTCAAATGGCGGAGATTGGGGCGTTCAGGAAGCGGACGCGGCACATCCTCGGAATGGGTCGGCATAGCGACCTCCTTTCACTAAATCGCCCGTAGTCCGCACATCGGGCCGAAAGAAGGTTCGCAAAACTCAATTTAAAGCAGGTGGGCTTCTACCCTTTCCGCGGACCGGATGCGTCCTTAACGCACCGGCATGCTATCACAAAGATTGCACAGCAAGCAGCACCGCACCTAAAGCCTTCAACCTATTTGGAAATGAAGTTGTGAATCGTACTATGCTGTCACCACGACATTCCATTGACTGACCACCAGTCAGTCATATAAGATAAATCCCAATAACTCATGACAAGCCCAGATCAGTCAAACGGGCAGCAACAGCAAGGCCAGCCCAATCCGGATCTTCCTGCGGACCCTACACTCTCCTTGTTCAAGCAGCGCGCTTTCGCTCTGTTCTGGGCCGCGCGCTTCTTCTCCACCCTGGCCGTGCAAGCCGAAAGTGTCACCATCGGCTGGCAGGTCTACACCGTCGCTCGCCATACCCAGAGCGTCGAACAAAGCGCCTTCCTGGTGGGCATGGTAGGTCTCGCGCAGTTCGTGCCCTTGTTTCTACTTACTTTCATTGCTGGCGCCACAGCCGACCGCCGCGACCGCCGCTCTATCATTCTGGCCTGCACCTGCGTTGAAATCGTCTGCGTACTGGCGCTTGCCATCCTCGCTTGGCGACCTAACCCAACCTTAGTTCCGATCTTCGCAATTGCCGCTGTGTTCGGAGCGTCGCGCGCATTCCTCTCGCCGGCCAGCGGAGCGATGGGACCAATGTTAGTGCGGCGCGAACTTCTACCCCGTGCCATCTCGCATAATTCGCTGGGCGACCAAGCCAGCTCGGTGCTCGGCCCGTGGATTGGCGGCGCCCTTTGCGCCGTGTCACCTGCAGTCGCTTACTGCGGTTCGGCCGCGCTCTACGCCGCCGCTGCCGTCACCCTCATCTGCATCCGTGCAAACACGCGCCCCGCGCGTCAACCCGGCTCACGCGTTGAGCAAATCCGCGAAGGCATCGCCTACATCTGGACCAACAAAATTGTGCTGGGTGCCATCTCGCTGGACCTGTTCGCCGTCCTGCTGGGAGGCGCCACTGCCCTTTTGCCCGTGTTCGCAAGCGATGTGTTAAAGGTCGGTGCACATGGATTCGGCATACTTCGCTCCGGCCCGGCCATCGGAGCAATGGCCATGGCTTTCGCTCTTAGCCGGTGGCCGCTGCACCGCCGCGCAGGCCACTGGATGTTCGGGGGCGTGGCGGCGTTTGGAGTGGCCACGTTAGTTTTCGCCATCTCTAAATCTCTGATCGTCTCGCTGATCGCCTTGATCGCCCTGGGTGCCGCGGACATGATCTCCGTCTATGTGCGCCAATCATTAGTACAAATCGTGACGCCGGACCACATGCGCGGCCGCGTGTCCGCAGTCTCCGGTCTCTTCATCGGCGCCTCAGCGGAACTCGGCGAGTTCGAAACCGGCGTCGTAGCCCGCCTGCTAGGGCCAATTGGCGCGGCGATCTTTGGAGGGATTGGTTCGCTCGTAGTCACCGGAACTTGGGCCCGTATGTTCCCTTCCCTGCGCAAAGCCGATCGCCTGGACCGAACCGAAGACCATGCTACGGTCATTGATCAGAGTCCGCTCGCGGAGGCGAAGACCATTTGATGCGCACAACAACCAAGTCTCGTCCACGGACCAAGCCACCCGAAGAGCGGCGCGACGAACTTATGAACGCCGCCCAGCGCCTGTTTCTCAAACAGGGCGTCCCAACGACAACGATTGAGCAAATCACCTCGGGCGCTGACGTCGCCAAGGGAACGTTCTATCTCTATTTCTCTTCCAAGGAGGACGTCCTCGCCGCTCTCGGCGACCGTTTCGGCCAAAAGTACTTGGAAGGCATAAAATCAGCAATGGCAGCAAAACCAAAAGAGGACTGGCAGAAAAAGCTCGCAACGTGGGCCAACGCCTGTTTCACCGGCTATCTCGATTCCATCCAACTGCACGACATTGTCTTTTACGGTTCGCGCCCGCGCAGGCGTGAAGGACTCGTCGACAACGCCGTGATCGATCATCTTTCCGATTTACTTCAAGCCGGCATGGAAGCGCGAGCGTGGTCCGTCGAAAACACTCGTTTCACTGCCGTCTTCCTGTTTAGCGGACTCCACGCCGTTGTCGATGACGCATATACCAAACAAAAGCGGATCAATAGAAACCAGCTAGGACAAAAAGTCGAGCAACTGTTTTTCCGCGCGGTCGGAATCCTACGCAGCTGAGTGTTCCAAGTCTTCTTGAGGGCAAGCCGACAATCCGAATTCCACGAAGTAGCACGGCTGGCCGCAAATCTATTGCAGGAATTTCAGCAACGCGTCGGTCGTTTCTTTGGGTTTTTCTTCCAACACCCAATGCCCACAATCCCTGAGCACGACCATCGTCGCTATCGTCGCCACGATACTCACCATATTGCTCGCACGTCAGTTTTTTTGCGCACGAACCACAAACGACCACAAAAAAGTTTGCCAAACGAACTTCGGCCGAACTTAGGCATGAGACTCTGCCGTCGCTCCCGAGGCTCAAGATTTTTCGTTTTTGTACTAGTTCTGTGTTACTTTGCGCACATAAATCACTCCGAGACAGGCCTAAATGCGCACCATTCAGCTTATCGTTCTTCTCTTGGTCTTGTTGATCATGCCACGGCACGCCAACGGACATCAGTCACCGAGTCCCGTTTCCCCCTCCCAACCAAAAACCTCAGACATTTCCGCCGTCGATCAGTATTCCAAAGAGCCTTACGTTTTCGAGCTCATCGAACGCAATGTACGATTTGAAGCCGACGGCAAGGGCCAACGCGATCTCAAGTATCGTGTTCGCATTCAATCGGAATCGGCGATTCACGAGTTCGGCCTTCTTGCCTATCCCTATGCTTCCAGTTTTGAAACTCTCGATATGCTTTACGTCCGAGTTCGTCATCCCGACGGTACCGTCGTCGAAACACCACCTTCCGACATTCAAGAACTCGACACAGCCGTCAGCCGCGAAGCTCCCATGTATACCGATGAGCGCGAAAAACATATCGCCGTTAAGTCGCTAGGTGTCGGCGATGTTCTTGAGGCCCATCTGCGATGGACCATCCACGACCCGATTGCTCCGGGCCATTTCTGGTTCGATCACTCGTTTTACACTTCCGGGATTTGTCTTCAGGAAACGGTTCGCATTGACGTGCCGGCCGATCTCCCGATAAAGCTCCGAAATTCGGAAGTTCCGCCGTCCATTCACCTGGAGGGCGGCCGCCGGATCTACACTTTCAGCTCTTCCACTCTGAAAAAGCACGAAGAATCAAAAATCCCTGAGTGGGAAAGAGACTTTCACGGCGCTCCTCTCCCCGATCTTGAGGTCTCCTCCTTCTCTTCCTGGGCCGAAATAGGCACCTGGTATGGCGGGCTTCAGCTCTCCAAGGTTGCGCTGACGCCGGAGATTCGCGCCAAGGCGGAAGAGCTGACCAAAGGAAAGACCTCGGACGACGAGAAACTCCACGCGCTCTACGAATTCGTCTCCACGCGATTTCGCTACATCGGCGTCGATCTTGGCGTGAGCCGCTACACGCCGCACGCGGCTTCAGACGTCCTCATTAACCGTTATGGCGATTGCAAGGACAAGCACACGCTTTTTGCCGCTCTCCTTCAAGCCGCTGGCACTACCGCTTATCCCGTCCTCATCAGCACCAAATTCCGCATCGACGCCTCATTTCCCTCGCCGAGCGCGTTCGATCACGTCATCACGGCTATTCCTCGCGGCGATTCCTTCCTTTTTCTTGACACCACTCCCGAAGTCGCGCCCTTTGGCCTGATCATGCAAAATATCCGCGATCGACAGGCTCTCGTCGTACCGTCCTCTTCTCCCGCTCACCTCGTCACGACTCCCGCGGATCCTCCATTCCCGGCCTATGAACGCGCTCACATGGAATCCTCTCTTGATACGAATGGTACCCTCGACGCCAAAATCCGCTTCGAGGAGCGAGGCGACGGCGAACTCGTTCTGCGTCTCGCCTACCGCGCTACTCCCCAGAATCGCTGGCAGGAATTAACTCAGAAAATTGTCTCCAACATGGGCTTCGGAGGCACGGTGAGTGACGTTTCCGTCGACCAACCTGAAGACACCTCGAATCCCTTCTGGATGAGCTTCTCCTATCACCGCACGGATTATCCTGATTGGAAAGACCACCGTGTTACTCTTTTGAGCCCGCCCCTTTTCCTGCCAACTCTCAGTGAGGACGAAAAACTTTCTAAGGATCCCCTCCCATTAGGTCCTCTCCAGGATGTCACCTATGACTCAACCATGAAGTTTCCTCAGAATTTTGCCCCGCTGCTTCCAGAAAAGGTCGACGAGAAAACGGAATTCGCCGAATATTCTGCACACTACAACGTCGAAAAAAATTCACTTCACGGAACGCTCCACTTCAAAACGATTCTTCACGAAATTCCCGGCTCCGAGCGCTCTAGGTTCAACAGTTTATCCACGACGATAGATGAGAACGCCCGTCGTTACATTCTCGTTGGAGATCTCTCCCTTCTTAATCCCGCTGGCGCCGGTTCGATAGGCATGTTGCCGGGAAAAATGGAAGATGCCATTCCTGTGCTCGAAAAATCCCTGGCAGAAAGTCCCGATCGTGAACCTGCGCTCGTGGCACTCGGTCGCGCTTATTGCAGTGTTGGCAAGCCCAAGGACGCCGTCGCCCTTCTCGAGAAAGCCCTGGCCAAGAATCCCGATCATTCGCAAGAAGTGCATTTCGTTCTCGGCGAGGCTTATCTGGCCGTCGCAGATCCCGACAAAGCCTTTGTCGAATACAAAAAAGGCCTTGGTGATGACCCCGCTCCCGCGCAACTCAACACCGTTGCTTATTCTCTTGCCGATGCCAACGTGCGGCTCAGCGACGCGCTTACCTTTTCTAATCGTGCGTTATCTAGAGTCGCTTCGGAGTCCTTGGATATCTCCCCCGATAGTGCGAAACCTTACGACTTCGCCCTCATGGCGCAGCTCGCCGCAAATTGGGACACACTCGGCTGGATCAAATTCCGCATGGGAGATTTCGCCGCCGCTGAAAAATATCTGCAAGCGTCCTGGCAGCTTGATCAAACAGCCGCCAGCGGGGAACATCTCGTTGAAGTTTACGAAAAACTTGGCAAGACCCAAAAAGCCGCATCCATCTGCAATATGGCAAAAGCAATCGTCAGTAATTCCCCTAGGGCTCAGGATTCCAAATTGAGTGACCGTCTTGCGGAAGCCATGAAACGGCTTCAGCCCCACCTCAACCCTGCTCCTCAAACGGGAGCCTCTTCCACGGGCTATCACTCGACCGATGGACAGGTCGCCCTGGTCGACATGCGTTCTCTCGATGTTCACCTCTCCGTTAAGCTTCGTGCTGAAGCTAGCCACGCGGATTTCGTGATCTCCCTTACCAACGGACCCAAAGTGGACAGTGTTGTCTTTGTCCGCGGCTCTGATGAGCTTCACGACGCCACCGCCGCCATCACCGCCACAAAATTTCCCGTGTCGTTTCCCGACGCCACGCCCACTCGCATCCTGCGCAAGGGATCCCTGAGCTGTTCGATCTATGCAAAACAGTGTCTCTTGTTGCTCTCAACAGTAGAGGAAGCTTCCCCGCCCGTGCTGAGCACTGTTTCCTCTCTCACTTTCGCGCCCGGAAATGTATTTATCCCGCCTCCCGTCAGCCCCGGCAAGCCTCTCTACGAGGCAGGCCAAAGAGCTGGAACAAATCGAGACTACGTAACCAGCGCGCAGCTTTACGAACAAGCGGTTGCCAAGGATCCCAAGTACATGGATGCATGGAACGCGCTCGGATGGACCTACAACAATCTGAAGCGTTACGACAAAGCCGAAGCCGCGCTGCGCAAAGCACTCGAAATCGCTCCCACCGCGAGATATGCGCATAACAATCTCGGCCAAGCTTTGGAAGGCCAAAAGAAATACAACGAATCCATCCCGGAATTTGAGAAGGAAATCGAGCTCAATCCAAAAGATCCCTGGGCGCACGAGAATCTGGGCCGCGTTTATGTGCTCCTCGACCAATTTGACAAGGCCGTTCCGGTTCTCGAGGCTGCCGCGATGGCAGCGCCAGAGAATCCCGCAGTACAATTCAACTTAGGCCGGGCCTATGCAAAGACAGGCCAGCCGGATAAGGCTGCGGAGGCATTAAGTCGCTCTGTCGAGCTCGAGCCCACGCCAGCCCGATGGAATGGAGTGGCCTACGAAATGGCTCTCGACAAAATCGAGCTGAGCCAGGCTCAGAAGTATGCGGAATCAGCGATCTCGCTTACCGTGGAACACTTGAAAGAGCTCTCGCTCGAAAATCTCTCCAACGAGGATGCACAACTTCCCGCCACTCTGGCTGCCTATTGGGATACCTTGGGCTGGATCCATTTTCGGCAAGAACAAACCGCCGACGCTGAAAAATATGTGAACAGCGCTTGGCAGCTCAGGAGCATCGGCGAAATTGGAGACCATCTCGCTCAAATCTACGAAAAGGAAAACCGCAAACAGGACGCGATCCAATTATATGCGATGGCTCTGGCCTCCCCTGGCCCGATGCCGGAAACCAAACCCCGGCTCGTTAACCTTCTAGGTAGCGAGTCCAGCCTTCCCCGCGTTACCGAGGGAGCCCTCGAAAAGCTCACACAGAGCCATACGACCAAATTAAACAATTCGCATGAGGCCGATGGCATCGCGGAGTTTTGGATTTTACTCACGCCCGGCCCAAAGGTTGCAGACGTCAAGTTCATTTCCGGGGATGAGTCCTTGCGTCCCTTCGCGAGCGATTTGCAGGCGGCGCCATTCACCAATTCTTTTCCTGACGCGACGGAAGTCAAACTTCCTCGCAGAGGCAAGCTAACCTGCTCACGCTCCACGGCCCAATGCAGCTTCTTGCTGATCTCCGCGGAGACAGTCCGCTCCGCCAACTAAATCCATTCCCAAACGTATCGTGGACGGTGGTGCTAAGTCCGGTCCTTCTCTGTGTCCTATGCGCACTCAGAGCTCTCTGTGTAGTTCCTCAAGCCAGCACCAAGCTTGGATCGGCATTGAGCGAGGAATCGCCAAACACTCCCGCCTGAAATTTCTCATACGCCGCCGCCGCAATCATTGCGGCGTTATCCGTTGAAAGCGCCCGGCTCGGGAAAAACACATCAAAGCCTTTGCTCTTCCCACGCTCTTCGAATGTTGCGCGCAACTGGCTGTTTGCGGCCACTCCTCCCGAAACCAGCACGCTCTCTACGCCCAACTCTTCCGCGGCCATCATCGTGCGTTCCACCAAGTCGCGCACTACAGCGTTCTGAAATTCGCGTACCAACGCCAGAGTCTGCGGCGAACACAGCGGGAGCAACTGCTCAAACTTCCGCTCCCCTCGCTGCAAAGCCTCTTCGCGCGTTCGAATCTCCCCCGCATATTCCGGATGCTCGCGCACGTGATACAACACTGCCGTCTTCAATCCGCTAAAACTGAAATCCAGCGGGTTGCTCCGCGTTTTCGTCGGACCAAATTTCACCGGCGCCGGCGTCGCATTAGAAACCGCCACCAACCGATCCAGAATCGGCCCGCCCGGATATCCCAGCCCCAACAACTTCGCGACTTTGTCGTATGCCTCGCCCGCCGCATCATCGCGCGTCTGCCCGATCTTTCGATAACGTAAAAGTGCGCCCGGCTCCGCCGCACCCACTTCGTACAAAACCGTATGCCCGCCCGAAACAATCAAACAAACTGCTGGCAATTTCGCCACGCGCCCGGCCTTATGCGCCTCCAAAAAAACCGCGTGAACATGCCCCGCCAGATGATTCACTCCCACAAGCGGCTTTTCCAACGCCTGCGCCAAAGTCTTTCCGTACGTGATCCCCACGAGCAATGCTCCAACCAATCCAGGCCCGTGCGTCACACCAATGGCATCTACATCCGCAAGCTGCATCCCCGCCTGCGCCAGCGCCTCTCGCACCACTGGCACAATCTGCCGCAAATGTTCGCGCGACGCCAACTCCGGCACGACGCCGCCGTACTTTCGGTGAATATCAATCTGCGACGCCACCACGCTGGACAAAATTTCGCGTCCGTCGGCCACAACAGCTGCCGCCGTTTCATCACACGACGATTCAATTCCCAAAATGCGCGTCATTTTCGGATCCGCACGAATAAAAATTACAGCTTCAAATTCTTCAGGTAGTCGCGGAAAGCAGCCCCCAACTCTTCATTTCGCAATGCGATTTCGACGGTCGCTTTCAGAAATCCTAGCTTGTCGCCAGCATCGTACGAAACGCCTTCATATATATACGCCCAGAGACCGTGCTCTTGGGCCAGCAGGCGCAGCCCATCCGTCAATTGAATTTCATTCCCAGCTCCCGGCTTGGTGCGCTCCAGGCAGTCGAAAATCTGCGGCGGCAATACGTAGCGTCCCGTTATCGCGAGGTTCGATGGCGCATTTTCCGGCTTCGGTTTTTCCACGAGATCGCGAACCCGCAAAAGGCGCGCGCCAAACGGCGGCAGCGGAGCGGCTTCTCCGTCGACGATCCCATAAAGATGAGTTTTCTCCCTCGGCACTTCCTCTACCGCAATCGCGCCAACGCCGGTTGCCGCGTAAACATCGATGAGCTGCTTCGTAGCAGGATTTTTTCCTGGGATCAGCACATCCCCGAGCAAAACCGCGAACGGTTCGTCGCCCACAAGGTCCTTCGCCACCAATACCGCATGTCCGAGGCCTAGCGGCTCCTTTTGCCGCGTGTAACTCACCTGCACCATGTCGCTGATACGCCGAACCATCGCCGCTTGCTCCGGCTTCCCTTTTTCTTCCAGAAAGCGCTCCAGCGTTGGCGCGTGATCGAAGTGATCCTCGATCGAGTTTTTTCCCTTCCCCGTTACGATGATGATGTGTTCGATTCCCGAGGCCACACACTCTTCCACGACGTACTGAATCTGTGGCTTGTCCACCACCGTCAACATTTCTTTGGGTTGTGCTTTGGTCGCGGGCAGAAAGCGCGTGCCGAGTCCTGCGGCAGGCAGCACCGCTTTGCGAACTTTGCGAATCGCGCTCGTCGGTTGTGGCATGTCAGCCATGCGTTTCCTCGCTGTGCTTATTTTTTCTTCGCGGGCTTTTTGTCTTTTGAGGAACTTTCTTTCGAGCTCGTCTCTTTTGCTGCAGAATCTTTGCTGGAGGCTTCTTTGCTGCCCCCATCTTTGGAGTCTTTCGCGCCGCTCTCCTTGCCACCGCTGTCTTTGCCGCCGGTATCTTTTCCCCCGCTATCTTTCCCCTCGCTCGCGGTCTTCTCTTTGCTACCGCCATCCGGAGATTTTCCAGCGTAGTCCGTAACGTACCAGCCCGATCCTTTAAATTTAATCGCCGGCGCAGTGATCACCGACTCCACTTTCCCCCCGCAATGCGGGCACTTCTTCAGGTGCGGCCCGGCAACCGGTTCGATCTTCTCCGTGTGGCGCCCGCACTTCAGGCACTTGTATTCATACAGTGGCACAGCTGCTCCCTCCGCTCCGTCTCCAAACAAAAAAGTATAGCATGCGTCACAAATTGTCTCTGCAGCGCGTGCTAGACTCAAATGCATGGGCGGACTAACAGCCAAAAATGACGAAAAGGCTTTGGGCTGCTTATACCTCGTTGGCACGCCCATAGGCAATCTGGAGGACATCACCCTCCGCGCCCTGCGCATCCTGAAAGAAGTCGATCAGATCGCCTGCGAAGACACGCGCCACACGCAAAAGCTACTCAGCCATTACGAAATTCGCAAATCGCTCATCAGCTACCACGAGCACAATGAAATGACACGCGCCCCCGAATTGCTCATCTCGCTCGAGCAAGGCGCGAAGATCGCGCTCGTTAGCGACGCCGGTATGCCTCTGGTTTCCGATCCGGGACATCGGCTAGTTACACTTTGCTTGCGCCATCATGTGCCCGTGGTTCCGATTCCCGGACCATCCGCACTCCTTGCATCGCTTGCCGCGAGTGGTCTCCCCAACGAAGAATTCCTCTTTGTAGGATTTCTCCCCAATCGCAGCGGCGAACGCCGTCGCGCTCTCGAACGCTTGCGCATCGAGGATCGCACCATCATCCTTTACGAAGCTCCGCACCGTATCACGGAATGCGTAGCTGACGCCCGCGAAGTTCTCGGCAACCGTACCGCATGCATCGCCCGCGAAGTCACCAAACTCCACGAAGAATTCCGTCGCGGCAAACTCTCCGAGCTTTTCGCGTCGCTCGAAGAACGCCCCGCCAAAGGCGAAATCACGCTGCTCATCGGTCCCGAGGATCCCGCTGACGCCCGCACCCCGGCCAATTCCATGCAGAGCCTCGCCGAGCGCGTCGAAGAATTAATCCACCAAGCCAAGCTCGACCGCAAAGAAGCTCTAAAGCTCGCAGCTAAAGAACGCGGCCTGACACGCCGCGAAGCCTACGACAAAATGGTCATCGCGCGGGAACCCGAAAATAGCGGGTCGTAACTGGCGACGCCGCTTTAAGTCATAGCTCAATTTAACTTCATTCAATTCGGTGGATTCGCGACTACTCGTTCAAGGGCTTGTTGCGTGTCCGCGGCGTGGGTCGGCCCAGCGAGGAAAGTCAAATCTCGCAGGACTAGTCCCGCGGATGCACCAGCATCCTTAAGCATTTTCTCCGCGCGCGGCGCGCGCAGAAAACCAGCGTAAAAGCGTTCTGCCACCTGGCCCGTGTTGAACTTCGCCACTCCGCCATCCAGGATCGTTGGGGCGAAAAATGGATGCGCGATTCCCAGTCGATTGGATTCGCGGTAGACGATGGAGCCGACGAATTCCATGCGCTGAGGGGTAAAATTCTCAGAATCGCCGAGGCCAATAATCAAAAGTTTCTTTGCCTCAAGACTTCCAACTGGTGGCACAAGCAAAATCGTCTCGCCAAGCTCCCCGCGAAAAAGTTCCGGCTTGCGGATTTTGTCCAGCAAGCCTTTGAGCTTCTCGTTGATCTCGACAAGCGAGCCATGAAGCGTATTTTCCGGTGCGGATTCGAAGAGGCAAATGATCTGCAGTTCCGCGTCCGTTTCGGCCGGGCTCTGCACCAGTACGCGAGTCGGTATGGGCGCATTAGAAACTTGAAACTCTGCAGGTTTCGCCTGGGCGGCCTGACGAGCGGCCTCGCTAGGCATCGGAGCTACCCTCGGGGATTGCGCCAGGGCATGCTGCGCTAAGCCGGAAATGGAAGTCGTCGCTGTCAGCGCGATCGTCGCCAATATAAACACCGCGAAGAACCGAAAAAGAGCTGATTTTGCCATTGTGCCCCCCGCCCATTCTAACAGCGAGAATGTGTGGAAAATCTAATGGGGGGCGACCAGCGTAAATCGCCGCGAGAAAAAGCGCCACTTTCGGGCGGAAGCCGGCCCCTCAGCCTCATTTTCTTTGCAAACATGTCTAGTACCGCACAGTATTTTTACCCATAAAGAAGCACACTGTGGGTCTCGCAGTCCTTCGAAGGAGACTCATGCACAAGCTTTCAAGAATCACCCTGGGATTAGCAATCACGCTTGGCGCTTCTATCTGTGCCCAAGCACAAACGCAATCGCCGGCGCACGCAGGCGATCCTACACCGACATACAGAATTACCGTCGTCAGCCGCACGGCTCGCGCAGTCAGCTATAAGCACCGCAGTGGCTCAACTCACGTGGATTTTCAAGGCACCGACCTGATGCCCAGTGCACATGGCGAAGCCAAAGTGGAAAGCAAGCGCGGTGTCCTGGCCATCGAAGCGGAATTTTCCGATCTCGATCGGCCAACAGCTTTCGGCACTGAATATCTAACTTTTGTCATGTGGGCCATTTCGCCCGAAGGCACCTCCGTCAATCTCGGCGAAGTCTTGGTGGGCGACAATCGCCGCAGCAAGCTCGATGTAACGACCGATCTTCAGGCTTTCGCGCTGATCGTGACCGCGGAACCCTATTACGCGGTGCGGCGCCCCAGCAATGCGGTAATCATGGAAAATGTGATTCGCCAGGACACCAAGGGCACCACCCAAGCCGTCGACGCCAAATATGAACTGATCGATCGCGGCGGCTACATCCCCACGGGCTATACCATTGACCCAGTCGTCTTGGACGCCAAGTTGCCGCTCGAATTTTTTGAAGCGCGCAATGCCGTGCGCATCGCAAAGGCCGCAGGAGCCGAGCGATATGCAGGCCCCAGCTACGAAAATGCTATGCGCCAGATGAGGGAAGCCGATGCTCTGGCAACCAGCCATCACGGAGACAAGAAAACGCTGATTTCCGTTTCACGCCAAACGGTCCAGACCGCGGAAGACGCACGCGAAATCGCCGCCAAGCGCATAGCTTCTGATCGCGCCGACAACGAACGCAACGCCTCAGCCGGACGTGAAGCAAACGCCAACGCCACGGCGGCCGACGCCGTTACCGCCCGCGAAGAAGCCGACCGCAAGAAGCGCGAAGCGGAAGCCGCGGCCCGTCAAGCTCAAGGTGCCCAGGCAAATGCCGAGGCCGACTCGGACCGCAATCGTGCAGCAGCAGCCGCTGCCGATCAACAGGCTCAACAAGCCAGGACGGCGCAAGCCAGCGCTGAGGCCGACTCCGACCGCAATCGCGCCGCAGCCGCCTCTTCCGATTTGCAAGCAGCACAGGCCATCCACGAGCGCGAAGAACTTCGCGCCAAGCTGCTCGCGCAGTTCAACCTGATTCTTGAGACGCGCGACACAGCCCGCGGCTTGGTCGTCAACATGTCTGATGTACTTTTCGACAGCGGCCAGTTTACGTTGCGCCCGCAAGCACGTGAAAAGCTCGCGAAAATATCCGGCATCGTTCTCGCTTATCCGACACTCCTGCTTGCCGTGGAAGGCAACACCGACAGCGTGGGCACGGAAGAGTTCAACCAGACTCTCTCGGAAAAGCGTGCCGAAACTGTCAGGTCATATCTCACCAAGGAAGGCGTGCCGGAAGCGTCGACGACTGCCGCAGGCTTTGGCAAGACTCGGCCTATAGCTTCCAACGATACCGCGGACGGCCGCCAGCAAAACAGGCGCGTCGAGTTGATCGTTTCTGGCGAAGTGATCGGAACCAAGGTCGTTTCGATCGTGGTCCTGCCAGTCACCGCATCTTCAACGCCTCGCTAATCTCACTGTAGAAGCAAGAAAAGCCGGCTCGCAATGAGCCGGCTTTTTCTTTTGCGTAGAACTTCTAAGACGCCGCGTCCGTTTTATGCCTAATAGAACCGCCCGCGAACACTACAGGACTTCGAAACTCAAGCCGCTGGGTCCTTCTGGCGCGTCGCTTTGACACCCGAGAGAATGCCAGCGCCTACAAGCACGATCGCGCCAACAGCAATCCAGTGCGCCGGCACATGCAGCAAGAAAGCGCCGTAAATCAGGCCAATGGTTAGGATGACAAAGCCAATGGCATAGATTCCGAATGACATGATGTTTCCTTTCGATTGCGCAGATCGGGCTATCATCCGAGAACTTATCATACCCAAGCGCAAGACGTTCTAAAAAACCAAGGCCGCCCTCCGCACTTTTAGGCGCGGAGGAAGCGGCCTCGATCGGCTACAAATATTGTCTTACTGGTGATCTGGATGGTGATGGCGCCAATTCCAGTAATCGCTCTGTTGGTGGGCAGTTGTTAGATGGAACTCGCGGTAGTCCCTGTGTCTTTCGCCAAGATAGACGCGATAGGAACGGTCTTCACCTTCATTCCATACATGATAGTCATGATGGTTGCGATCGTAATAGCGTGTATGATCGCCGCCAGTGGTAACTACCACTTCCTGGGCAGCGGCCTTGGGTGCTGCCGCAGCGGTAAGCGCGGCAGTCAGAAAAATAAAACTCAGATATTTTGTTGCTGTGTTCAAGTAATCCCCCCTGATAAGAACTCCAGTGTTGGAGTTCTGCCTTGTAGCAAGTATGGGCAGAGGAGCGTTCAGGGTCTGTCCGATTCAGGACACAACGAGCTGCATGCGAATAGCTGACAGCAGAATGGCCGTTTTTTTCGGCGCTCGAAGTAATTCATTCATCGAGAAGCTGTCCTTGAATTGTGTGCCACTTCGAAACAAGAGTCGCCACCCCGCGACGAAGCAGGCGAACAATCGAAACGAGAGCACGCTCCACTGCGTCCCAATGGCACACCCAGGAGCCAATGCGGAACGTTGCAGAGCATTGGGCTTCAGTGTAGGGTAGCGGGGCTGGGAATAGAAAATGGGACCCGGCTAATCCTGTGAGGGTGGTGAATATGGCTGGCGAATCGGAAAAAGACCTTCTGAGTCGGCGCGGATTTTTGGGCGTGAGCTCGGCAGCGCTTGCAGCCGCTAGCGTGCTGGGGCCAGACAAGGTCCGAGGCCAGGAAAGTTATCCCAAGGGAAACCGTAGCGCGAGCGATCCTGGGCCAACAAACGCAGCTCTGGACGCTGCGAATCCATCTGCGAACCACCCACTGCCCACAGACGCGGGTGGCGTGCAAACCTTCAAATACCCCTTCTCGTTCGCGCACAAACGCTTTCAGGAAGGCGGCTGGTCACGCGAAGTCACGATCCGGGAGCTAGCGGTTTCAAAAACTCTTGCCGGTGTTGACATGCGCCTCACCGCTGGTGGCGTGCGCGAATTGCATTGGCACACCGCCGCCGAGTGGTCGTACATGTTGTATGGCAGCGCGCGCATCACGTGCGTCGATGCGGACGGCAAAAGCTTCGTAGCGGACGTGAAAGAAGGCGACCTCTGGTACTTCCCTCCCGGAATTCCCCATTCGATTCAGGGTCTGCCTCCGGACGGCACCGAATTCCTGCTGGTCTTCGACGACGGCAACTTCTCCGAGTACGAGACCGTGCTCCTCACGGACTGGATGGCCCACACCCCTCCTGATGTGGTAGCGAAGAATTTTGGAGTCGCCCAATCCGCTCTAGCAAAGATGCCCAAGAAAGAGAAATTTATTTTTCAGGCCGATGTTCCCGGACCGCTTGCGGAAGATCAACGCGTCGCAGCAGGAGCGCTTGGCCCATCGCCAATCGATTTTGCATTTCGCACCACCCAGCATCCCGCGCCAACAGTATTAAAGAGCGGCGAAGTGCGCGTGATCGATTCGAGCAATTTCAAGATCTCAGCAACGATTGCCTCAGCAATTGTCACCGTCAAACCCGGCGGCATGCGCGAGCTGCACTGGCATCCAAACGCCGACGAGTGGCAGTTCTACATCAGCGGCAAAGCACGCATGACGGTCTTTGCCACCGGCG
>Ga0265354_1000048_pt1 | contig 19662 bp, 16 predicted proteins | sample NZE1metagenome_FD_189074 | JGI IMG/M metagenome (GOLD analysis project Ga0265354, IMG submission 189074) | Rhizosphere microbial communities from Maridalen valley, Oslo, Norway - NZE1 | ecosystem: Host-associated > Plants > Roots > Rhizosphere > Soil | place: Norway: Oslo | collected 2017-09-14 | reverse complement strand
CTGGAGAAGGCAAAGAAAATAGAAGAGTTGGGAGGCTGAACGAGAAGATCAGCGCCTACACCTTCGACACGTTTTCCCCACTCGGAAATAATTCCCGAAGTGAAACCCACAATGAGCAGAACCAAAATGACTTGGATGGCGATAGCGATCACACTGAGACAGCTGCGGAGCGGGCGAGCGACGATGTTGCCCCACAACATTTGCAAAAGTGAGAAAGTTCCGTCGAAAGTTTCATTCATCAGGAAAGCCGATGAGCTACTTTAACATCCGCGCTCAGCGCCGGTCAAAAAATGAGACGATGCTGTAGGCAAGAGTTGGGCCGAACTGCGAGAAAAATATTTCTGCGTGATTAAGTTTTCAACACAATTGTTGATAAGTGTGTGGAAAATCGGGGCGCACCGGCAGCTAACTTCACTTCCTTCAACGTTCTGCTCCTGTTTGCACAATTCCAGTGCAGTTGGTTTTTTCATCGGCGCGATTTTTTTGCGAGACGAAGGCTGCGCGCAATGCAAAGCTCTTAAAATCAGTTTGCTGCAAGTGTGGAAGACGAAATATTCGAGGGGCTGCGATGTTCGGCGTCAGAATTTTACAGTTCGAAACAATTTAGTACCACTTCGGAGGCCGTTCGAGGCGCACTTTGATGACCTGATGAGGATCGGTAATGTCGTACCAACGGCCGTACGTCTTCCAACCTTCCGCAATAATCTGAACGAGAGCGCGGCCGAGCGGCGCTTCGGCGACATGCGCGACTCCTGCGCGGTTGGTTTTGACATTTAGTTCGACTTTTTTATCCTTCTTGATGGCGTGCTCTTCGACGTACTTCACATAGACGCTGGCGTTTTCAACGGGAACGGAATTTTCGCCGCCGGTAACTTCGATCGTCAGCCGACTGGGTTCGTCGGATTGGGTGGGAGCTTTCGGCGGAGGCGCTGGCGAGTCCTGGGCAGCGACGCTCAACGCAGTTGCAGCCAGCAAAATGAAAAAAATGCTACCCCATCTTGAGCGAGTGAGTTTCATGTGCCTGTGGCCCCATCCGTCATGGAAATACGCTATGGCGTCAAGTTACTCCGCTTGGGGTTAAGATGCAAATGCGTGCTTGGATGCTGCTCGGCAAACAAGGGCTTGTGGATGCAAACCGATGTATTCCTCGCAACAACGGATAGCGGCGGAATTGACTCGCTGGTTTTGGTCCTGTAACTTCGGAAGAATCTGCCCTGCACGCACTTGAGAACCGCAAGCGCAGCGATGGGCCCCGAATCCCTTAACTTCCACATTGCAGGGGAACGGCAGCAGACTTTGCTTGCTGCAACGGGCGAGCCGCAGGGGAAAAGGTTCGCGAGGTAAGAGGAGATCACCATGGGATTTGCCACGAACGCCATTCATGTTGGGCAGGAGCCTGATCCCGCCACGGGTGCGATCGTTGCGCCGATCTATCAAACGTCGACGTACGTCTACGAGGAGCTGGGCAAACACAAGGGTTATGACTACGCCCGATCCAACCATCCGAACCGGAAAGCGCTGGAACGCACGGTCGCGAAACTGGAAGGCGGGCATAGTTCGTACGTTTTTACGTCCGGAATGGCGGCGATCGACGCGGTGTTCCGTCTTTACCGGCCCGGTGACCACATCGTGCTGTCGGAAGCGGTGTATGGCGGCGTGTACCGGCTGTCGACGCAGCTCTTGGTGCACTTTGGATTGGAGTTTAGTTTCGTCGACACCTCGATTCCGGCGTGCGTGCTGTCGGCGTTGCGGCCAAATACCAAGCTGATTTATATCGAGACGCCGACGAATCCGACTATGCGCGTGACGGACATTGCAGCCATTGCGAAACTGGCTAACGAACGGAATGTCACGCTGGCGGTTGACAATACGTTTCTTAGCCCGTACTTGCAGAGGCCTATCGAGCTTGGCGCGCAGATTGTCGTGCACTCGATGACGAAATATTTGAACGGGCATAGCGATTGCACTGGCGGAGCGGTGGTGCTGACGCGGCCAGAGGATGCGGAAAAAATTTATTTCATTCAGCGGTCGGCGGGATCGGGATTGGCGCCGATGGATTGCTTTTTGATTTCGCGAGGGTTGAAGACACTGGCGATACGGATGTTGCAGCACAACGCCAACGGTATCACGGTGGCGCGGCATCTGGACGCACACCCGAAGGTTCGCAAGACGTATTACCCAGGACTGCCGACGCATCCACAGCACGATATTGCGCGGCGGCAGCAAAAAGGGCCGGGGGCTATGCTGGCGATCGACTTGGGTTCGCTGGAAGCGGCGCGGCGATTTTTGAATCAGCTGAAACTTTGTTCGCTGGCGGAGAGTCTGGGTGGAGTGGAGACACTGGTTTCCTTGCCCGCGCAGATGACGCATGCTTCGATGCCGGCGGAAGTGCGGGAGCGAATTGGGATTACGGATGGGTTGGTGAGGATTTCTGTGGGGATTGAGGACGTGGAAGATATTATGGCGGATTTGGATCAGGCGCTTTTGTACGTTTAGGCTGGTTTAAGACGGGTACGGCAAGTAGAAGACGGGCACGGCGTGCCGTGCCCCTACGAGGGCTGCATACGTCTTTGCCTCCGGCTGGGAGCTTAGTTGCCTTGAGGCATTACGTATTTTCGTTGAGCCAGTCGAGGTAGGATTTCGAACCGGCGACGATTGGTAGGGCGATGAATTCGGGGACTTCGTAGCTGTGCAGGCGTTTTACTTCCCTTTCCAAGCCACCTAGCTTTCTTTCTGTGGTTTTGATCATCAGAATGTACTCGCGGGCTTTTTCCACTTTGTCTTTCCAACGATAGTAGGAGTCGACGGGGCTGCGGAGAATGTTGACGCAGGCCGCAACGCGTTTTTCGATGACGCTGCGGGCGATGAGTTTTGCCTGGATCGGGTTGGCGCAGGTAACTAGAACCAGGCGATAAGTGTCGGTGGGCTTCATGGGCGGTCTCCAATCAGTGAATCCAGTAGATGTTGCAGAGCGGGCGGGGCAAGCCCCGCCCCTACAATGTTGGTCATTGTCCGGACAATGTGGGCAATGCCCCAGACACGTATAGGCGCTTCCGTATTGGAAAAACTCGGATAGAATACGACGCTATGAGCGCTTCGCCTACATTGAATGCATCGCCGATCAAGTTCGGCACGTCCGGATGGCGCGGGTTGATTGCGGACGATTTTACGTTTGCGAACGTGCGGCTGGCGGTCACCGCGATCGCGGAGCACGTGAACAGTAAGGCGAAGAATCCGACGATTTTGGTCGGTTACGATACGCGATTTTATTCGGAGGAGTTTTCGCAGCTTGCAGTGGCGATTTTGCAGGAGCACAAGATTCGAACTTTGCTTTGCGAGACGTTTACACCGACGCCTGCGGTGGCGTTCGAAATTCAGCGGGCGAAGCTGGACGGGGCGATCAACTTCACGGCCAGCCACAATCCATCTCAATATCACGGGTTGAAATTTTCTTCGGCGGATGCGGGACCGGCGCTTCCAGAGGTCACGAAGGATATTGAGGTGCGCGTAGCGAGAATCATCGCTAAAGACGGCGCGCACCCTACTTCGCCGGTTGTGCCTTCGGGCGGGGTGAAGACGGAGACGGTGAATCTCCGCGGGAATTATTTGAAGAGGCTGGGCGAGTTGGTGCGATTCGATGTGCTGCGAAAAGCGAACGTCAAATTCGTTGCGGACGCACTGCACGGTTGCGGCGCGGGATATTTGGACGAGGCGCTCGCAGAGCACGGCATTGCGGTGCAGGCGATGCGTACGAACCGGGATTGTCTTTTTGATGGAACAGGGCCGGATGTGAGCGAGGAAAATCTGGCGCCGTTGCGTAAAGCCGTTTTGGATTCGGGGGCGGCAGCGGGGTTAGCAACCGATGGAGACGCAGACCGCTTTGGCATGATCGACCGCGATGGAACCTGGGTTCAGCCGAATCATATTCTCGCGCTGGTCTATGACTACATTGTGGAGACGCGCGGATGGAATATGGCGGCGGCGCGAAGCGTGGCGACGTCGCAGTTGATTGATGCGGCGGCGAAAGCGCATGGGCAGAAGACGTATCAGACGCCGGTGGGATTTAAATATATCGGGCAGCTGATTCGCGAGGACAAGATTACGCTCGGAGGAGAAGAGAGCGCAGGGTTGACGATTCGCGGGCACGTCCCGGAGAAGGACGGAATCCTGGCGTGTCTCTTGGTTGCGGAGATGATTGCTGCGCGGGGCGCTTCGCTCGGCGAACAGGTAAAACAACTCTTTAAGAAAGTGGGCCGCGAATTCTGGCCGGTGCGCGAAAATTTGCATTTAAGCGACGAACAAAAGGCGAATGCGGTAAAGAGGGTGGCGGTGGACGCTGCGACACTTCTGGGGCGGAAAGTTGTATCGATTGACCGCACCGACGGTGCAAAATTCAGTTTTGAGGACGGTTCGTGGATGCTTTTGCGGCTGTCCGGGACGGAACCGCTGTTGCGCTTGTACGTGGAAGCAAGTAGCGCTGCGGCTTCCGCAAAGTTGACGGGCGAGGCGACCAAGTGGGTATTGGAAGGCTGAAGAAAAAATTGCAGAAGGCGCCGGTAGAAGAGAAGATGCGATCGCTGATGCGGCAGTACGGCCGCGGTCTCCTGGGCTTGCTGGTATTGGTGATGATTGTGCACGACGTTTTTGGGACGCACGGATTTTTGGCGATGCGGCGCACAGAAAACGAGATCAGGAAAGTGAAGGCGGATCTCGATGTGCTGAGCAAAGAAAATGCGGAGCTGGCGCAGGAAGTGAAAGATTTGAACAGCGATCCACGATTGATCGAAAAGATTGCGCGAGATGATCTGGGACTGGCGAGGCCCGGCGAGATTATTATTAGGATTCCCCAGGGGCAGCAGTTGGAGCAGAGTCCCGCTGTAAAACGCTAGGGGAAAACCCTAGTTAGGCTTAATTTCCTCGAACTAATTCCCTACTGAAGTTTTATTTTTAGGCTGACCTGTTACGTCAAAACGGGTGCTGCAACTGGCTTTTGCGCTTTCGTGTGGCGATCTTTCCAGTTGGTGCGCAGAACCGAAAGCCCCAACATGGCTAAAAAGATAACGCCTAAACCAAGAGTGGCTTGGAGGATGCTGCATTGGTGCTTGGGAAGAATCGATAGCACTCCGTAGACAAATTCTATGTGCACCCAGTAGACGAGCAACGAGGTTTTGCCCAACTGGATGATGGGACTGAATCCCATTTGCGCCAGGCCCCAACGGCACCAGGCGTAGACGCAAAATAAGATAATCAGGAGGACGCCGCAACGCATTAGGAAAAAACTCGGGCTAGTGTGCCAGTAGTCGTTGATGGAATAGAGCTGGAACGGCGAGTTGCTGAGTTGTATGGAAAGGAGACAGGCGAGAATGCCGGTCCCACCCAGGGTTGCGAAAATTGGACCTTCGTGGCGCTTGGCGATGCTTGTGAAAAGGAAGAAGCCCACGGCCAAGCCAACAAATGCGAAAGCCGACCACGGGAAAAGCGGAAAGAGCCAGTGTTGGGGCTTGCCGACGGTGTGGACGCCGTTGATGTAAGACTCGATCGGCCATGGCAGCCATGAAGGGCGATGCGTGGTCCAGAGGAGCGGCGTCGCCAAGGTTACTAGAGTCGCGGCCAGAAGGCCGGCGAAGATTCCGCGCATTCGCGAGGCTGCGACGGATTGCTGCAGCGCGGGGGCGTTGGCTGGCTTGCCGTCCGCGCTGAGCCAGCAGAGGACGCCCATTAGCATCATCGAGAGGCCGAGAGTGTTGAGGATATCGACGCGAAAGAGATCGGTCCACGGAACCCAACGGAAGCCGAGAGCGTATTCCTGGACGCGGAAGAGCAGGCCTAAGGCGAAAATTTCCGCGCCACGGCGGATGGTTGTTTTTGCGATTTCGACACTGGAGGCGCCCTTCTCGCGAAGACGCTCTGTGACCAGCGCGAAGGATACGCCAGCAAGAAAGAGGAAGAGCGGCGCGGGGAGGGTTCCGCCGAGCTGCGACCAGACAAAAAGGCTGGAGTGTCGTGCTTCCGGGCTAAGCCACGAGTCGTAGCAGTGCGTTTGAAACATTAGGACGCAGGCCAGGCCGCGCATCCAATCGATGTAGGAGAGGCGCTTCATCGCTCGCGGCCGCTGCACGGAAAAAACATTTCACAGAAACGCGTAGAGTTCGGCATGGGTTTGGGTTCGATTTGGGATGCCATGTGTCTGCGCTACAATCTTCTCTTTCTTTTTGAAAGTTGAGCAGGCTATTTGCCAGCGACGCGCCAACTCGGTGTGCTTCCAATGCTCGGCCTATGGGCCGGGTTGTGCCTTACAGGAACGTTTTACGCGACCTGGCACGGCTATGGCGGCCGAGAATTTGCGGCCACCCTGACGGCATTTGCATTCTTCTTTCTGGTGATGCTGTTTTTCGCAGCACGCGGCGTTGCTGACGGCCTTGCCGCGCGCTTCGGACCCGGCGGAGGCATCGCACTGGGCGCCGCCGCGTTCCTTGCATACCTGATTTACGGGCTGGGGACAAATACTTTCAGCTTGGCGCGTGCTGGGGCTGTGGGATGCCTCGTGTTCGTGCCGATGGCGCTGACGGCGTCGGCGGAGCGCAAGCCCGGCGGAACGTGGCAGGATTTTTTGACGCTTGCGGGCGTTTGGTTGGCGGTAAAGTTTGGGCCGTCGCATTGGCTGTGGCCGTATCCGGGCGGGCGTCTCGCGTATGTATTCACCGTGCTGCTGGCAGTAAATATTGCGCTGGCGGTGTTTTTACTGCTGCGGCGCTTGGATGGAATCGGCTACTCCATTGGCTGGGGAAGGAACTGGGGACTTTACGTTCTTGGCAGCTTCGCTGTGTTTGGATGTATTGCTATTCCGCTGGGTATTGCGTTGCACTTCATTTCGTTTGCTCCACAATGGCATGCGTGGTCTTCTTTGCTATTCACTTCGCTGGGGATTTTCTTTTTTACGGCTTGGCCGGAGGAATTTCTATTCCGCGGATTGCTGCAAAATATGCTGTCGCGATCTTGTAAAAGCGATTTGGCAGGTTGGTGGACGGCGTCGATGCTGTTCGGGTTTTCGCATATTACGAACTTAGGGTTTCCGAATTGGCGCTACGTGATTCTGGCTTCGATTGCGGGGATTTTCTACGGCTGGACATGGCGCAAGACTGGTTCGATCTTTGCGTCGGCCATCGTGCACGCGCTGGTGGATGTGACTTGGCACTTCTTGTTTAGAACAGGGTGAGACCCCGCATAGTAGAAAGTCAAAAACGATCGTTACGATCAAGAGCGATCTGTTCCGCTCCAGACATTTTCATGCGTTTCTCGCCGAAAATTTTCTTCATGCGACCCAAGAAGTCTGGCATCACAACGGGAGCGACGCGTTCGGGTGGCAAAAGACGAGCGATAACCCTGCCGCGCTTCGTGATTTGAACCTCTTCACCGTCGCGGAGGAGTTCCTCGACCACGGGGAAACAGTAACGCAGTTCGCTAACAGAAGCTTTCCTCATCAGGTACATCTTAGCATCGCGAATGACTCAGAATAGAGCGAATCGCCGCTTTCATGGTCCTGTAAATAGTCTGATGGCAGAGAGTTGGGGCAGGCGGGAAACGAAGACGTGCCTGGGCCGTCTGTTGTGTTTAGAGTTGCAAGCAGCCGGAACATAAGTCCGATTCGAACGTATTTATAGGTAGTGGAGGTTCTCGATGGGAACGTTGCGGCAGGATGTCCAATTTGCGCTGCGGATGATGCGCAAGAACCTCGGTTTCACGACGGCTGCGGTGTTGTGCCTGATGCTGGGGATTGGCGCTACGACGGGGATATTTACCGTGGTGAACGCCGTGCTCCTTCAGCCGCTTCCCTATGCACATCCGGAGCAACTCGTTCGCATCTACACCGAATTTCCAACGTTTCCGAATGGCGGACTGCGCCGGTTCTGGACTTCCGGGCCGGAATTTATCGACTTGAAGCGCGATACGCACTCGTGGGCGTCGATGGACGCGTGGGTCGCGGGTGGCGCGAATCTAGCGGGCAAAACGCAGCCAGTACATGTCACGGCGGCCTACGTCAGCGCCGGGCTTCTGGAAACGCTGGGCGTGACTCCGATTCACGGGCGTTTGATCGCAGCCTCGGATGATGTGCCGGGCGCCGCGGTCATCGCGGACATTTCTTACGGGACCTGGCAGAGCGAATTCGCGGGAGATCCCAACATTGTGGGCCGGGAAACGCGGCTTGATGGGCTGAAGTGCACGATCATCGGCGTCATGCCGAAGGGCTTTCAATTTCCACCAGGGGAACAAGACCCGCCGCAAGTCTGGTCTGCTTTGCAACTCGATCCGGCGAAGCCTGGCGGGCGCGGTTCACACAACTACTATCTGTTGGGCCGCGCAAAGCCTGGTGTATCGGCAGCGCAGGCACAGGGGGAGTTGGCGGCCTTAGTGCAGTCGTATGGGGAACACAAGGCCCCGAAGACGCACAGCTTTGACCCAAAGAATCACACGATCGTGAGTTTTCCGCTGCAAGCAGAAGTTGTTTCAGGCGTGCGGCCAGCCCTGCTCGTACTGCTGGGAGCGGTGGCCTTTGTTCTGCTGATCGCCAGCGTGAATGTCGCGAACTTATTGTTAGCACGCGCTGAAGCGCGCCGCAGGGAAATTGCCATTCGTGGCGCTCTAGGAGCAAGCCTGGGTCGGCTAGCGCGGCAATTTGTGACCGAAGGAATTCTGCTTTCGTTCTGCGGCGGCCTGCTGGGTGTGGGGCTGGCATTTGCAGGAGTGCGACTTGTTCAGCTCACGAACGCCGGCGGAATACCGCGCGCCGATGAAATTGCAGTGGACTGGCGAGTGCTCGCTTTTACGCTGGTGACAAGCCTGGTGACAGGGGTGCTTTTTGGCCTGGCGCCGCTTGCGCCGCTTTTTATGAGCGGAATTTCCGAATCGCTGAAAGACACGGCGGGGAGTACAACCGCAGCGGGCGGCGCACAGTTTTTCCGCCGGGCCTTGGTGGCCGGCGAGTTGGCGATGGCGTTGGTGCTGCTGATCGGTTGCGGGTTGATGCTGCGAGCTTTTTGGAAGCTACAAGAGGTACACACCGGGCTTCGTCCCGACAATGTAATCACGATGCGCGTATCGCTGCCCAGCGGAACATATACAGATGCGGCAAAGATAACGGATTTCTGGACGCGGTTGGACGGACGGCTGACAAATCTGCCGGGAGTCCAATCGGCCGCGTTGGTTTCGGGTTTGGCGCCGATGCGACCGCCGAATATGAACGACACGGACATCGAAGGTTTCGTAATGACAAAGGACGGGCCGATCCAGAACGTGGATTTTTATCAGGCGGTGAGCAAAAACTATTTTGCAACGATGGGAATCCGGCTGGTGGACGGCCGTCTGTTTGACGACCGCGACGGAAAAGATGCGCCGCAGGTGGCCATCATCAACAAAGCGATGGCGGCTACCTTTTGGCCGAACCAAAACCCCATAGGGCGGCGCATCCGCCCGGGTGGAACCAAAGAATGGTGCCCGGTCATCGGAGTTGTGGACGACGTGAAGAACGCCGGGCTCGACCGGCCGGCGGGAACGGAGTTGTACCTGCCTTACCAGCAACCTGCGGGACAGGGCAATTCGGATATGTTCGTGGTCATGCGAGCGCAGGGCGGCGATCCGCGATCGTTGGTGGGAGAAGTCCGGCAGCAGATGAACGAAATCGATCCGTCGCTGCCGCTTGCGGATGTGCGCCTTATGGAAGATGTGCTTTCCCGTGCACAGGCGCGGCCCAGATTTCTGACGATGCTGCTGACGCTTTTCTCCGCTGTCGCACTGGCTATAGCGACGGTAGGGATCTACGGAGTGGTTTCGTACTCGGTGGCGCGCCGGACGAAGGAATTTGGATTGCGCATGGTGTTGGGCGCGCAAACGGGCGACGTACTCGGCCTGGTCATGAAACAAGGGGCGGGGATGATCGCCATAGGAGTTGCGTTCGGGTTGCTCTTGGCGGTTTTCCTTACAAGGCTGATGGCGAGCTTGCTCTTTGGAGTGCCTCCGACGGACCTGCTGACATTTGCGAGCGTGACTGCGGTGCTCTTCGCAGTCGCACTGGCAGCCTGCTACATCCCAGCGAGGCGCGCGACGAAAGTGGATCCGATTCAGACACTTCGGTATGAATGAACGCGAGATTCTTCCGACGGAATTGGGGCTTTTTGAAGCGGCGGTTTCAGGGCGAACGCCGAGCTATTGCGTGAAGTCGGACAATCCGGGGACAAGCGCGCGGTGGCTGGCTGGATCGGTACGGCGGAAACCCCAGAATCGCAAGTCGCAATCCGCGCAGCGGTAGGGCCAAACGAACGCAATGCGGAACCAAACCCGCTCGACGAAGCCTCTTCTCTTCGACCTGCGTACCGAAGAACTCTCACAGACCGGGCATTCGCTGATTCTTTTGGCAAACGTGAGTTGCATCAAATCGACCGTCCTTATCAACCGTCTTCTGTTTGTCTGCGGACAATTATGAGGAAGGAGCGGGCCTCTACAATGAATGGAACCGCGGTGCTGTGCGCTGCTGATATCCTGACCTTGCGAACAGTTATGGCCAACTGCACTATACGAGGCGGATACTAGAAGGAATTTGGGCTGTGCGATGAATCGGCTTGCGGTATCTTGCATCCAACACAACACTGGATTGGGCCATGCTTGACCGTTACAAGAGAGGAACAAAATGAAAGAGATGACAGCGGAAAACGCTATGTTCTTGCTTCACGGAATGTACTTGCCTGCATTAAAGATGGAAAGCCAGTTGACGAAAAAAGTGATCGAAGCGGTGCCTGCCGATAAGGCGGATTACCGGCCCGACCCGGTATCCAAAACGGCGAATGAACTGGTGAGGCACATTGCGGCAGCGGATGTTCGTTTCGCGGATACCGTGATCAATGGAAAGTTTGAGACAGGTGCGGTCCTTCCCGCGGAGCTGAAGACACCTGCCGAAATCGCAGCCTGGTATGAGAAGACTTATGCCGAGCGACTGGAGGCGTTGTCGAAATTGACGAGCGAACAGTTGATGAAGATCGTGGATTTCCGCGGGCTGTTTCAACGGCCGGCGGTGACATTTTTGATGTTTGGAGCGCACCATACTATTCATCATCGCGGGCAACTGAGTTCGTACTTGCGCTCTATGGGAGCCAAGGTACCTTCCATTTACGGCGAAAGCTACGACGCAGAACAGGCGAGAAAAGCGGCGCAGGCCTAGCTCCTTTCCATTTCAGTCTGAAATTTTCAGAAAACATTTGGTGCAAATCGCAACTTGGCGGCGCTTCGCGTGTTTTATCAATAGCTGACGATAAGGCCCTGTAATTCCTCGGGCACTTTACATGAATCGCTGTATCGTCAGCGAAAGACAGCGATGAGAAGCTGCATGTCCTAAGGAGGGTTGCGAAATGTTCCGAATAAAGGGTTTTCTGGGGCCCCTGGTATTAGGTGCAGCGATGATCGCGCCTGTGCTGGCAAGCGGATGCGCCGCGCACACGCGATACTACGACGAATATCACTCTGATTATCACACCTGGAACAATGGAGAAGTAGGCGCGTACCGAGTTTGGGTCGGGGAGCGGCATTACGAGTATCGCGACTACAACCGGCTGAGCAAGGAACAGCAACGTGACTACTGGAACTGGCGTCACGAACATCCTGGCAGATACTAACCGCGATCGGCCAAGGGTGAGAGCGATACAGTTGAGTTCGACTTAAATAAGGAAATGCAAAAACATTTTGAGGAGATGGATTAAACTCCGTCTCCTCGATTTATTTCTGCGCGCTTTATTCGAGCTGAATGCCGGGATACCAGCCGCTCTTGGCAAGAAGCGCCCTTGGGTCGGTCATTTGCAAGATTTCGCGAAAAGCTTTGGTCTTATCGGTAGCGTGCTGGTAATAGGATTTGATGATGCGGTAGCCGACCCAGTAGCCGAGGTCACCGGGCTTTTCCAGCGTGGAGTTGTAAAGCCACTTGGAGATATCGGTTTTATCTTCGTCGGGGACGAAGGCCGTCTCAATCTCCAATTCGCGGCCCTTCGTCAACTCTTTGAACTGGGAATTGGAAACCTCGCCAGAAATCAACTCGGCTGTGAATTCGGCGGCGCCTTCAATCAAAGACATTTCGAGCACGGAGGGATGCTCGTCATCGACGAGAGAGCGCGCTTGCTGGACGTGGGCGTATTCGTGAGCGATCACGTGCACAAACCGATCTTCGACGTTGGGATTAAGCCAGTTCGTCGCGCAAAGGGCCTCCAGGCCGACTTGGATGCCCGAGATGGGACTCCCGATGGCCACAGGTTTCCCGCGGCCGACGGCGATTGTCACCGGAGGGAATTTTGCCTCCGGGTAGAGACTGCCTAATTTGAGGAGGGCGACTTGCAGGCGCTCGCGCACGCGAGGCAACACAGCCATGCAACGCTTGGCGTCGGAATACATTTCGGGATGCGCCGCCAGATTTTTGGCAATGGCCTCTCCAGTGACACGCCGCGCTTCGGCAAGGTGATGAAGACCGTCCGAACCGACATCGATGTAGTCGTGCTGAAGTTGGTCTGCGGTCGGGTGTCCGCCTGCGGCGTCGTAGACCTTGTAGAAGAGCGTGACGTCTTCGATCTGGATGACGGGCCCCGACTCCGGGGCAGAGGCTGTTGAAGTTGCGCTCTGCGGCGCTCCAGAGATCGTCGCGCATGCCAGAGCAGCGATGAAAACTCCGACGCAGATTCGTTTCACGTTCACCTCCGATGGTTCAGCCGCTCGCTACTTCGAATATTCATTAACAGATACGGCTTGACGCGTCGCAAAGTTCCCGCTCGAAAACCCAAGAGATAGAAATTTTAAAACGATTCAGGCAGCTATGCTCTTATCGTGATTTTGTACTCGTTTAGCGGACAACGCCGCTGAGCGGGCTGGAAGCGGAGGCGTAGAGACGTTTCGGCATACGGCCGGCGAGCCAAGCTTTGCGTCCGGCAGAGACGGCTTCGCGCATGGCCTCGGCCATTAGGACGGCGTCGGCGGCTTCAGCGATAGCCGTGTTCATCAGGACGCCATCGGCGCCTAATTCCATCGCGATGGCGGCATCGGATGCTGTACCCACGCCTGCATCGACAATCATGGGGACTTCGGTGATGCGTTCGCGGAGGATGCGAAGATTTGCGGGATTTTGAATGCCCAGGCCGGAACCAATGGGAGCGGCGAGCGGCATGATGGCAGCGGCGCCTGCGTCGATAAGTTTGCGGGCGGCTATCAGGTCGTCATTCGTATAGGGGAGGACGACGAAGCCTTCTTTTACGAGGACGCGCGTGGCTTCGATGAGTTGCTCGGTGTCGGGGAAAAGAGTTTGCTGGTCGCCGATGACTTCGAGCTTGACCCAGTTGGAGAGGCCGACTTCGCGGGCGAGGCGCGCGGTGCGAATGGCTTCGTCGGCGGTGTAGCAAGCGGCGGTATTGGGCAGGATAAAGATTTTTTCGCGGTCGATGTAATCGATCAGGGATTCTTTGGAGCGGTCGGTGAGATTCACGCGGCGGACGGCGACGGTAACCATGTCCGCGCCGGAAGCAGCATGAGCGCGAGCCATTTCTGGAAAGCTGCGGTACTTGCCTGTACCCACAATCAAGCGGGATTTGAAGGCGCGGCCGGCTATGATCAATTCATCTGACATTGGTATCCCCATTGAGATTTTAGACCTACGTGGGCTTGGCGACAAATCGTAAATCCCCCGGCTCGCAGGGCTGAAGGCTTTTCGAATAGGAAAGCAAAGACTACAAAGGCCACGAAAGCGCCTAACCGAATCCAACTGAGGGAATATTTCTACGGGGCATAGACTTTCCGGCAGGAATTTTCGATACTGAGGAAACGGCAAGTTGCCTGGGGTGGCGCCTTGCCTGTAACAGGTCCCTATTCCCTTCAGGTCAAGATGCTGCGGCAATGTATTCCGAGTTCAGGAATAATACGAAACCGGAGTGGTTAAAGATTTCGGGGGGAACGATGCGATTCAGAACGACAGTTTTCATTTTACTGATTGCCGTGTTCGGCGTGGGAGCGCGCGCGCAGAGCAGCGACATTGATATTCCATTTCAGAAATTCGTGTTGGACAACGGTTTGACGGTCATTGTGCACGAAGATCACAAAGCACCGATTGTGGCGATCAACACGTGGTACCACGTTGGCTCGAAGAACGAGAAACCGGGCAAGACCGGATTCGCGCATTTGTTCGAACACTTGATGTTTGGCGGCAGCGAGCACTCGCCCGGCCGCTATATCGATGCGATGGAAAAAATCGGCGCGACGGATTTGAACGGCACGACGAACAACGATCGCACGAATTACTTCGAGAATGTTCCGACGTCGGCCCTGGATTACACGCTGTGGATGGAGTCCGACCGCATGGGATTCCTGCTCGGCTCGCTGGACCAGAAGACGCTCGACTTGCAACGCGGGGTGGTGCAGAACGAAAAGCGACAGGGAGAGAACCAGCCTTACTCCGTGGCGTTTCAACTGATGACGCAGAATACGTATCCTGCGGGGCATCCCTATTCGTGGACAGTGATTGGAGACATGGCGGATCTGAACGCCGCGTCGATGGACGACGTGAAGGATTGGTTCAAGACGTACTACGGCCCCTCAAATGTGACGATTGTTCTAGCGGGAGACATCGACGTAAAAACCGCAAGAGAAAAAGTGGAAAAATATTTCGGCAATATACCTCCGGGGCCTCCCGTGGCGCATCAGGAAGCTTGGGTTGCCAAGATGACCGGGACACATCGGGAGACCGTGCAGGACCGCGTGCCGCAGGCGCGCATTTACAAGGTATGGAACGTGCCGGAATACGGGACCGCGGACGCGGACTATCTCGATCTCGTGAGCGACGTGCTGAGCTCCGGGAAAAGCTCGCGGTTTTACAAACGGCTCGTCTACGACGATCAGATTGCAACGAACGCAAATGCGTTTGTGTCGTTGAACGAAATCGGCGGACAGTTTCGCGTGCAAGCATCGGCAAAACCCGGCGGTAATCTGGCGCAGGTGGAGAAAGCTTTGGACGAGGAGCTGGCGAGATTCCTGAAGGATGGGCCGACAGAAGCAGAACTGGCGCGCGCAAAAGCACAGCATGAAGCGAGTTTCGTCCGTGGAATTGAAAGAATTGGGGGATTCGGAGGCAAGTCTGATCGGCTGGCGCAGAGCCAAACATATTTGGGAAGTCCTGACGCTTACAAGATTTCACTTAAGAGAATCCAGAATGCTACGGCGGAGGAAGTGAAAGCCGCCGCCAATCGCTGGCTTTCCGACGGCGTGTATGTGCTAGAAGTGCAACCATTCCCGCCATTTAAAGCCGACGCGACGGGAGCGGATCGGGCAAAAGCACCCGTTATCGGCGCGGCGCCTGAGTTGAAACTTCCGAAATTGCAGCGCGCCACGCTATCGAACGGGCTGAAGGTGATACTGGCCGAGCGCCACGAGGTGCCGCTGGTAACTTTCTGGCTGGACGTGGATGCGGGCTACGCGGCGGATCAATCTGCAACGCCCGGAACATCCAGCATGACGATGGCATTGCTAAACGGCGGAACAAAAACGCGGACCGCGCTGCAGATCAGCGACGAACAAGCGCTGCTCGGCGCACAGATTGGCGCGTTCTCGAATCTTGATTTGTCGATTGTGCGGCTCTCAGCGCTTAAATCGAAGCTCGATCCATCGCTTGAACTTTATGCGGACGTGATTCTGAATCCGACTTTTCCGGAGGAAGACTTTAAGCGCCAGCAAAAACTGCAAGTCGCTGGAATCCAGCGCGAGAAAACGACGCCGGTACAAATGGGCTTGCGCGTATTTCCAGCGCTTCTCTATGGTGAAGGTCACGCGTATGGAAACCCGATGACGGGCACGGGGACGACCGCGACCGTTGAAAAAATGACGCGTGAAGACATGGTGAAGTTTCACGATGCGTGGTTCAAACCGAACCATGCAACGCTGGTGATCGCGGGCGATACCACGCTGGCCGAAATTACTCCAAAGCTCGAGAAGCTCTTTGCGGGCTGGAAGCCGGGGACGACGCCGCAGAAAAAAATCTCGACCGTGCCGCTCGCGGCGAAGTCGACGGTCTATCTGATCGACAAACCCGGCGCGCAGCAATCCATCATCATGGTGGGCAATATCGCGCCGCCAACCGCAAATCCAGACGAGTTTGCGATTCAAGCCATGAATGACGGCTTGGGCGGGCTCTTTATGGCGCGTATCAATGCAAATCTGCGTGAGGACAAGCACTGGTCGTACGGAGCGAGCAGCCTTCTGTTTCCCGCGCGCGCGCAGCGGCCGTGGATGACTGTCGCTCCGGTGCAGACAGACAAAACCAAGGAATCGCTGGCGGAGCTCAATAAAGAGTTCCGCGCGATTTTGTCTGACCGTCCTCTGACGCAGGAAGAACTCGTGAACGTGCAAAACAATGAGACGCTCAGTTTGCCTGGCTCGCGTGAAACGCAAGAAGCTGTGGGCGATTCGATCAACGATATGGTCCACTTCGGCTTGCCGGACGACTACTACGACACGATGGTGACCAAGATCCGCGCGCTCAAGCCAGTTGATATGACCGCGGCCGCCAAGACGGTCGTGCATCCGGATAATTTGATATGGGTCATCGTTGGCGACAGGGCAAAGATCGAACCGGGGATTAAAGAGTTGGGACTCGGAGAGATTCGATTGCTGGATGCGGATGGTAAGCCGATCTGATCTCAATAGCGAGAAGGGAAAAGCGGCGGCAGAGCTGCCGTACTCCAAAACGCAGGGTTAGTTTTGCAGGATGGGGCGAGGGTCGGAGACGTCGGCGTAGAGACGCTCGATTACGTCGTGAAGCTGCTGTTCAACTACGCGGCGGCGGAGTTTTAGGGTGAACGTTAGGCCGCCGTTGTCGAAGGTAAAGTCTTCCGGCAGGAGGGCGAAGCGCTTGATGGATTCATATTGCGCGAGATTCACGGTCAGGCGCTTTACTTCGGTCTCGATCAGTTGACGCACCCAGGGGTGCGCGACCATTTCCTTATTCGAGGAAAACTTGATTCCCTGCTCGGCGGCTTTTGCGGCGACGGTTGAGGGATTTGGAACGATCAGCGCCGAAATAAATTTTCGCTTGTCGCCCACGACCATGGCATTCAAGATGAATGGGCTAGTCTTGAGCGCGTTTTCGATGGGTTGCGGCGCGACAAATTTGCCCGCGGCGGTCTTGATGAGGTCTTTTTTGCGGTCGGTGATGAAAAGATAGTTGTCTTTGTCGAGATAGCCGATATCGCCAGTGCTGAACCAGCCGTCCGCGTTCAGCACTTCGCGCGTAGCCTCCGAACTTTTGTAATAGCCCTGCATGACGCAAGGGCCTCTCGCGAGGATTTCTCCGTCGGCTGCGATTCGCAGCTCGACGTTGGGAATCGGCTTGCCTGAACTACCCATTCTGTTTTGCGGATAGTTGGAAGTCAGAACGGGCGCGGTTTCCGTCAGGCCGTAGCCCTGGTAAATCGGAACACCAACCGCCCAGAAAAACTCGGCAAATTCTTTGGCGAGCGGCGCACCGCCGGAAAAAACGAGTCGGAGCTTTCCGCCGGTCCCCAGGCGAATCTTTGAGTAGACCAGCTTGTCGGCAAGATTCCAGGCGAGCTTCACTCCCAAACCGGCGTTTTGTTCGCCGGAACGCCACATTGCTGAGCGGCTTGCGATTTCCATGGCCCAGTCAAAGATCTTTCGTTCGGCGCCAGTCAGTTTGCTTCCCTGCTCGATAACGCGGGCATAGATTTTCTCGAAGACGCGCGGCACGGCGGCGAGCAGCGTGGGGTGGATTTCGAGGAGAGCCTGCGCGACTTGCTCGACCGCCTCAACATAGGCAATGGTTATCCCGTGGAAAAGATGAACGTAGTCGAGGGTGCGGCCATAGACGTGGGCCAGCGGAAGAAAGGAGATGGCAACATCATCTTTGGAGTCAAATTTCACGTTGGCGCAGGAGTCCGTGACGTTCGAACAAAAATTTGTGTGCGTCAGCATGACGCCTTTGGGTTCGCCTGTGGTGCCGGAGGTGTAGATGATCGAGGCGAGTTGGCCCGGCAGGACTTGCGACACGCGCATTCGGTAGGCGGCGACATCGGCGCCACCGGCGGCCGCGATCAGGGTTTCATAACGGAGGCAATCCGGGGGCAGGTCTGATCCGCAGTCCGCGAGTATGATTTGCTCCAACTCGGGGAGCTGCGCGCGCACGGCCTGGAGCTTGTGCATCTGCGCTGCGCCTGCGGCGAAGACGCACTTTGCACCGCAATGTTTGAGAATGTAGGTGATGCGTTCAGGCGATTCGTTGAAATAAATGGGAACCGTGACGCCGCCTGCGCCGGTGATGGCGAAGTCGGCGGTGTGCCACTCGGGGCGATTGGCGGCGAAGAGGCCTACACGGTCGCCGGGCTTTACGCCGAGTTCGACGAAAGCGGTGGAGAGGCCCGCTACTCGGCGTAGGAATTCTTCGGAGGAGATGGACTGCCATCCATCGGCGGAGCGAAACATTTGTGCGCGCGGATTCGACAGGGAGTCGACGGCGTTGAGCAATCGCGAGGGAAGGGTCCCGTAGTTCATCGGAATCTTTGACTCTACCCTAGGCCATTTCGTGGCGCAATCCAACTCGAGCACAGGACGTGGGGCAGTCTTCAGTTTTCGCTGCCAGCGATATTATTTTAGAAGGGCGTGACGGTGCGCGACCTATTTCAGCGTCGGCGGCATCGAATCAGCAGATCGCCTGGTGCGCCGCTGATACGGTCCGGCGCAAGAACAGCGGCGTTCGCCCTGACCGAGGACAAGGAGCACCCGAACATGAAGCCAAAAAACACGATCTGCCTGTGGTTCAACAAAGACGCGCATGAGGCGGCGCGGCGCGGCTGACATGAACACGCCGACACTTTCCTTCCCCGATTGAATTTCTACAGAGACCTGCCGCGCTCTAAAATCCGGGTGTTAGAACCGATCTTAAGGAGAATGAGCATGAACAATCTCGACCACTTGCTACAACGTAACAAAGAATTTGCCGCTCAGCAGTCTGCTGGGGGCACACTTATGCCTTCGCTTCCGCAGGCGATGCCCAATGTGAAAGCGCTGATCATCGGTTGCGCTGACATGCGTGTCGATCCGGTTCATGTCCTTGGAATTAAACCGGGCGAGGCCGTCGTGTTACGCAATATCGGCGGCCGAATCACCCCTGGGTTGTTGGAGCAATTGGGTCTACTCGGGCGGATCGGTGAGGTTGCCGGAAAGGCTCCCGGAGGGGGCGGAGAGTTTCACCTCATCGTGCTTCACCACACAGACTGTGGCATCACTCGCCTTGCCGGGGACCCCGCCAAGCTGGTGCACTATTTTCAAATACAGGAAGGGGAAGTCAAGGCAAAAGCGGTTACCGATCCTCGGGCGGCGGTCGCCGTCGACGTTGCTGCGCTTCGGTCGATTCCCGCATTGCCGGCCGCTTGGCTTATATCAGGCCTCGTGTACGACGTGGCGACCGGACTTGTTGAGATCGTCGTACCGCCAGCGCAGATTCGTGCTGCGTGAAACGCGGCTGGAAAGTGCATTGGGCCGATGTGGTGCGGAATAGGGTGCTGCGTTAAGATGAACGCGGAGTTTCTTCATGAGCGCTACGCTTTCTGGAACGGTGGCTGACGGAGCTTTGTCGCGCGGGCC
>Ga0265354_1000047_pt1 | contig 19816 bp, 12 predicted proteins | sample NZE1metagenome_FD_189074 | JGI IMG/M metagenome (GOLD analysis project Ga0265354, IMG submission 189074) | Rhizosphere microbial communities from Maridalen valley, Oslo, Norway - NZE1 | ecosystem: Host-associated > Plants > Roots > Rhizosphere > Soil | place: Norway: Oslo | collected 2017-09-14 | reverse complement strand
GCGCGCAATCGTTTGATATTCACCGGCTCGAGGTGCTTGAGAAAAAAATCTCCTGCAATTTATCGAAGCTGCCTTTTTCCCTCCGTATTCTTCTCGAAAATCTATTGCGCTGCGAAGACGGGCGTTTTGTCCGGTCGGACGATATCAAGTTCCTCGCCAACTGGGCGCCGGGAGCCGCCGAAAAAGAGATCGCTTTCATGCCCGCGCGTGTGTTGCTGCAGGATTTCACCGGCGTGCCCGCCGTGGTTGATTTGGCCACTATGCGCGAAGCAATCAAACGCATGGGCGGCAGTCCGCGTCTCATCAATCCGCTTTTTCCCGCGGAATTAGTTATCGATCATTCCGTGCAAGTCGACAGCTTCGGCAGCGCCAATGCCTTCAGTTTGAATGCGGAGTTGGAATTCCAGCGGAACATCGAACGCTATGCTTTTTTGCGCTGGGGACAGACTGCATTTCAAAATTTCAAAGTGGTGCCGCCGGATACCGGCATCTGCCACCAGGTGAATCTCGAATATCTTGCGCGCGTGGTTTGCGCGATGCCTTCGGGAAACAGGGTTGAAGCCTATCCTGATTCCGTTGTAGGCACGGATTCTCACACGACGATGGTCAATGCTCTCGGCGTGTTCGGCTGGGGCGTGGGAGGAATCGAAGCAGAAGCCGCAATGCTTGGCCAGCCTTCTTCGATGCTCATCCCTGACGTGGTTGGGTTCCGTTTGCACGGAAAACTCAGCGAAGGAGCCACCGCGACGGATTTGGTTTTGACCGTTACGGAAATGCTGCGTAAGAAGGGCGTCGTCGGCAAGTTCGTGGAATTCTGCGGCACTGGCCTTTCGAGCTTGAGCGTTCCGGACCGCGCGACCATCGCAAACATGGCGCCGGAATATGGCGCGACGATGGGCTTCTTCCCTGTCGACGAAGAGACACTCGCCTATTTGCAATTCACGGCGCGCGGAGCTGAACAGATCGCCCTCGTCGAAGCATATTGCAAAGAACAGATGCTGTTCCGCATGGATGACATGGCGGATCCGATCTTCAGCGACAAGCTGGAGCTGGATTTGAGCACAGTGGAGCCTACTGTCGCGGGACCAAAGCGGCCGCAGGATCGCGTATCGCTCCGCAACGCGAAGAGTTCCTTCACAAAAGTAGTAGAAGGAACGCCGGATAAACACGTGGCCGTGAAGAATAACGGCGACTCGTTTGATCTGTCGAGCGGGGCGGTGGTGATTGCTGCGATCACAAGTTGCACAAATACTTCCAATCCCTCGCTCATGCTGGGAGCGGGCTTGCTCGCGAAGAAAGCAGTGGAGCGCGGACTGCATGTGAAGCCGTGGGTCAAGACGAGCCTCGCCCCGGGTTCGAAGGTAGTGACGGATTATCTGGATGCTTCGGGATTGACGAAGTATCTCGATCAACTGAACTTTCATCTTGTCGGATACGGCTGCACGACGTGTATCGGCAACAGCGGACCTCTGCCCGAAGCGATCGGTGCCGCGATCAAAGACAACAACCTGGTAGCCGTAGCAGTGCTGAGCGGCAACCGAAATTTTGAAGGACGCATTCACCCGCTGGTGCGCGCGAACTATTTAGCGTCACCTCCGCTCGTCGTGGCATACGCGCTCGCAGGGCGAATGGATATGGACCTGACGACCGAATCGCTCGGCAATGATTCCGCGGGGAAACCGGTATATTTGCGGGACATTTGGCCGACGCCTCAGGAGATTGAATCCACCGTGCGCGATTCCGTGACAAGCGAAATGTATGCGAAGGAATACGCCAACGTCTTTGAAGGCGACGCGCATTGGAAGTCCATGCCTGTTCCCGAAGGCGACTTGTACAAATGGGATCCAAAGTCCACGTACATTAAACAGCCGCCATTTTTTGAAAATATGCCGAAGACTCCGCCGGCCCTTGCCGATATTCATGCGGCGCGTGTCCTCGCCATTCTCGGCGACAGCGTAACTACAGATCACATTTCGCCGGCAGGGTCGATCCCTGTCGATTCGCCGGCGGGGAAATACCTGATCGCGAACGGCGTAAAGCCGCATGAGTTCAATTCGTATGGCGCGCGGCGCGGCAATCATGAAGTCATGATGCGCGGCACGTTTGCGAACATCAGGCTGCGCAATCAGCTCGCTCCTGGCACGGAAGGATGCTGGACGCATTTCTTACCAGGCAACGAGAAGATGACGATTTACGACGCCGCTGTAAAATATCGCGAGGGCGGGGTCGCACTAGTCGTTCTTGCCGGCAAAGAGTACGGCTCGGGATCTTCGCGCGACTGGGCGGCCAAAGGGACTCGTTTGCTCGGCGTGCGCGCGGTGATCGCGGAAAGTTACGAGCGCATCCATCGCAGCAACTTGGTTGGCATGGGCGTCCTCCCGCTGGAATTCAAGACTGGCGAAAATCGCGAAACACTTGGATTGACTGGACAAGAGATCTTCGAGATCGAAGGCGTCGCGTCGCTCTCGCCGAAGAAAGCGATTAGTGTGCGCGCTCAGTCCGGCGACGGCTCAACAAAAGCGTTTACTGCGATCGCTCGCGTCGATACGCCGGAGGAAGTTTCCTACTACCATCACGGCGGAATCTTGCAGTATGTTCTACGGCAGATGTTGTAGAACAGGAACCGCTGCCCTTTCCGACTGCCAACTAATAGGAGGATGTGAGTGCTTCAGCGCTGCCTTCTTATTTTCTGTTTGTTCCCTTTCTTTTCTCCATCTTTATCCGCGCAGCAAGCTCCGGCCCCGGCCGCAGTCACCGTGATTCGCGCAGGAAAGCTTGTTGACGTGGATGCTGGCCGTTTACTCAGCAACCAGATGATCGTGATACGCGACGGCAAGATCGAGTCGGTGGGAGAAAATCTTGCCGTGCCGGCGGGCGCAACCGTCATCGACCTTTCGAAAATGACAGTGCTTCCTGGCCTCATCGACTGCCACACGCATTTGGCCGATGGCGCACGCGATTCCGATCCAATTTCTCAACTTAAAAAGACAGCAGCGCAGGTCGCGCTCGAATCCGTGCCGAACGCCCGCGTCACGCTGGAATCTGGATTCACAACCGTACGCGACGTAGGAGTGTATCGCGCGCTCGGCGATGTGGCGCTGCGCGATGCGATTAATCACGGATATATCGTTGGCCCGCGCATGTTTGTCGCTGGAGCCTACATCACCATCACTGGCGGCGCCGGCGCAATGACTGGATTCGCTCCCGACATTCAGCTTCCGTGGGATTTGCACTACGGCGAAGCGAACAGTCCCTGGGAAGTTCGACAGAAAGTGCGGTTGCTCGCGCACGACGGCGTCGACCACATCAAAGTGCTTTCGACAGGAGCAGTACTTACGCACGGCAGCAGCCCGAGTTCGATCGAATTCACGCCCGAAGAACTTGCGGCAGTTGTGGATGAAGCCCGCCACTTCGGTCTTCGCGTCGAAGCGCACGCCCATGCTGCCGAAGGCATCAAGAACGCGATCCGCGCAGGCGTTGCCTCGGTAGAACATGCCACGCTCATCGACGACGAAGGCATTGCCCTTGCGAAGGAGCACGGCACTTATCTCGACATGGACATTTACGACGAGGAGTGCATCCAGGAGGACGGCAAGAACGGCGGCGCTCCGGCGGATTTTCTCGAGCACGATCGCGGCTTGGGTGAAGCGCAGCGGCAACGATTCACGAAAGCTCTTCGCGCTGGCGTGAAAATGTCGTTTGGCACAGATGCAGGCGTCTGCCCTTACGACGCCGCGCCGCGCCAGTTCGCATTCATGGTCAAGTACGGCATGACGCCCATGCAAGCGATCCAGGCTGCCACACACAACGCGGCCGATCTCCTAGGCAAGGCAGAGTTGCTCGGCTCAATCCAGCCGGGAAAGTACGCTGACATCATCGCAGTACCAGGCGATCCGCTCGCGGATGTTCGCGCGCTCGAGCATGTGAGTTTCGTGATGAAAGAAGGAAAGATCTATAAACAGTAGATCGATCCAAAAAGGAGCTTTAGAGAGATTCGTACGAGTCGCTGAGAAAAGCGGCAGCAGAGCTGCCGCACTCCAAATCTAAGTGCGGCCTTCGCGCTTCTGCGCAACAACCAGACCTCGCGGCGTAGGCAGCAGAAGCACGGAGATCAACCCTTCCGCTTCCAGCTTGAGCGCTCCTTCTCGGACCGTTTTCATCAGCGAACTTGCATCGTGCATCAGGATGAGGCCGTGAGGGTTCATTTGCGGCAAGAATTTGCGGACTTCCTGCTCGCGCAGTGGGGCGTCGCTGTCGCAGAAGAGAAGATCGATGCGGCCTTCGACTTTCATGTCCAGGCTGGACTCGTTGCGCGCGTCAATCCATTCGCCGAGACCGGACGAATTGAAACGCTGCTGCGCGAGCGCGAAAACTTTCGCATCGTACTCGCACGTGATGACGCGGCCGAAACCGTTAGCTTTCAGGCCTTCGGCGAGGTGCAGCGTACTGAGGCCGGAAAATGTGCCGGTCTCCACGATCAGCTCCGGCTTGATCGTGGTGACGATTGCTTTCAAGAAATCGAGCACTTCCACTTCAGCGCTCATCGAATCGTACATGTGCCAGCGCTCGGGATGCGGACACTCAGGCGTAGGGCGGTGATATTCCGGCTGAAGGACATCGCCGCTCGACGCGATGTGCTCTACGATGCGATGCTCTTTTTTCTGACCGTGAAATTGGCTTTTAATACGCCAAAGTAACACCGCGCCAAGCAGGATCGAAAACAGGCTTGCCGTTTGGGCATTGGACATGCCAAAAAACGAACGCGGATTGATGCGAATAAATTCTATGAGGAAGCGGGCGATGCCCGTGAGAATCAAGTAATTGCAGAAAATTTCACCTTTGGCTTTGGGACCCTTGAGAGACTTCGTGCCCATGTGCCAAAGAAACGCAGCAATTGCCAGCCAAATAAAAAACTCGTAGAGCGGAGTGGGATGCACGCGCTGCGTTGTAGGGACAAGACCATTTGGGAAACTCATGCCCCAGGGAAGCGAAGTCGGGATGCCGTAATCTCCATCGCCCGAGAGCAAGCAGCCGATGCGTCCGATGGCGTAGCCTACGCAGGCAGCGGGCGCGCAGATATCCAGAAACTCAAGGACGGGGATCTTCACCCAGCGTGCCAAAATTATCAGAGCGATAAACCCGCCAAGAAATCCGCCAAACCACGCGAAACCGTAGCGGCTGATGAGCTGCGGCCACGGGTCCGCGAAGAACTCGTGGGGACTTTCGAGAACGTGATAAAGCCGCGCGCCGACCAAACCTGCGAGTCCCGCGATTCCTATGATCAGGAAGCCTTCATCTTTTTCGTTTCTGGCGGCAATGCTCTTGAGTTGCGATCTTCGGCGATTGAAATCGGCCTGCAAGACATAGGCAGCAGTGAGCATGCCGAGGGCGACCATCAGCCCGAACGTGGGAATGGCTAGAGGTCCTAGATGGAGGAAAGGGATCATGGATGAAAGTGCGGTGCGCGCATCGGAAAAGTATACATGACACGATGGGCGAGCGGTTTCTTGGTCAGGTTAGTTGGAGCTTCGGGGTGCACAGACTGAAGTCTGTGCCACGGCTGCCGGGCTGAAGCCCGGCCCTACATTTCCGGACGAGGTTACCAGGGTTTGCCGTCGACGTAGAGGCGATGGGTGTGATCGAAGTGGACGGCGTAGTCTTCGCGGTTTGGGGCGCCTGGTTGGCGTTGCGGTGGCGGTGGAGTGGGTGGCGGGGCGTTGTTGGGTTGGGCGGTTTGTGTTGGGGTGGGATTCGCTGTGGGGACCTTGGGTTGGGGTTGGGCTGTATCGGCGCGGTCGGGAAAGATGGAACGCGCGACGTTTAGGGCGGCTTGAGTTTCGGCGGGCGACGGGCGACTCGCGGACGGCGTTGGCTCGGCGGGTGGTTGTGAGGATGGTGCAGGTTGGGTTGGGCGGTTGGGTTGAGTTGGTGAATCGGGCCGGGCAAGCCCGGCCCCTACAGGTGTTGACGGAGCATGTTGTGCCGGGGGTGTGGAAGGCGCAGCGTGCTCGTCCTCGGATTCATAGTCGGATTCGTCGCCGGATTCATCCTCGGGGTCGGGGGCGTTGGGGTCTGGCGGGTAGAGATGGTCGTGGTTAGAGTTGACGGAGGTGCTGACGGCATCGCGCCATGCGTCGGTGCCGAAGGCATTGATGTACTCGTGTTGGGCCAAGCGGGTGGATTGGAGGAGAGTTTGGAGCATGTAGGCGACGGTGCGGGCTAAGCGGGGCTTGATTTGGCCGCGGATTACGGCGGGGATGAGGCGGCCTAGGGCGGTGTTGAGGTCGTTGGCGGAGAGGTAGTCCCCGGAAAAGAAGTAGGACAGATCTTGGGCTAGTTTTTCGGCGGACTGGGATTGGGATTCTTTTTGGGCGTGGTAGAAGCAGAAATGCGGGTGGCTGCTGATGCGTGGGGTGCGGCAGCGGCGGCCGTCTTCGTAGGTGAATAGACAGAGTGATACGCGGTCCTTGGGACTGAGAGAAGGCATGGAGTCTCCTTTATAAATTTTGAGTTTTTGAGATTTGGACTGATGGAAAAAGAAAGAGCACAGCCAAGATTGGCTGTGCCACCAAAACATGGGCCTAAAAACAGAAACGCCTCGCTGGTTGGCGAGGCGCAGTACTGAACGAGAAGATTGTATCAGAATATTAGATTAGTACTCAATGAAAAACTTCGGGCTCTGACGTGGGGGGAAGAGGGAAAAAGATAACGCAGAGGCGCAGAGGACGCAGAGACACAGGGTGTGCAGAGAAGAAAAAGCGGATTCCTCGCTTCGCTCGGAATGACAGTTAAGTGGTGGTCGTGCTGATGAAGGGGGGTGTCAGAGCTGGATCGCTAGTGGGGCGGCGGTGGAGGACGGCGCCGATGGCTAGCCAAATGGTTAGGGCAATCCATTCGGCTTGGGTGAAGTGGCCGGGGAAAGCGGGGACTAGTTTCATCAGGAGTAAGAGCAGGGAGACGAGGATGCCAGCTGCGGTGACGGCGCGCTTGGTGATTCTGGGGACGCGACGGCCTGCCGCGGCGGGTTCAGATTGATCACGCGGGGGGGCGCCGGCAACTACTTCAACTTTAGGAGTCGCCGATCTGGAGCCGCCTTCGACTAGCCAGAAGGAGAGGCAGGCGGCTAGCCAGCCGAGCGCGGAGGCCATGGAGCCGACTTCGGTGATGGGGACTAGGATGGCGTCGCCGAAGAGTAACGCGACGAGAGTGGCTACGGTGACGCCAATTATTGCACCGGACGGGGTGGTGAACTTTTCGTGGATGGTGGCGAAGCGGGGGGAGATGGTGCGGCGGCGGGCGTAGGCGAAGAGGAGGCGAGTGGAGGCCGCAAAGTTTCCGTTGAAGCATTGGAAGAGACCGAAGAGGGACATCACGAGAATGAGTTGAACGGGCCAGTGCTTGCCTATGCCGTGCTCGAAGGCAATGGCGGTGGCGAAGCGTTTGCCAAGGAGAGATTGCCACGGGGCGATGTATCCGACCGCCAATATGCAGAGCGCATAGAAGAGGGCGGCGACGCCGAGAGCTAAACCGATGGCTTGCATATAGCTGGCTTGACGGAAGTCCGGGTTGGCTTCTTCGGCGTATTTGGGCACGGATTCGAAACCCGTTAAGAAATAGGGGACGATTTGCAGCGTAAGAAGGATGGAGAGAAACGGTGAGGCGTGGAAAACGGGATGTAGGTTTGCGGGAGCGCCGCGAAAGCCGCTGATGGCGACGAGGGCGACGAAAATGACGAGGACCATGCTTGTCATGGCTTTCTGGAAGTTGGCGCTGAGGCGGACGCCGCGATAGTTGATGGTGGCGAGAAGGAGAGTGAGCGCAAAACCGAGCAGGAGGCGAGGTAGAAATACGGGCTGGCCGGCGACGCGGTAGAGAACGAAACAATCGAGCGAAGGGAAAATGTAGGCAGCGATTTTGCCGATGGCGACAGCTTCCCACGGGCAGACGATGAAGTAGGCGAGAAGCATCATCCAGCCGGTGAAGTAGCTGACGATGGGCGGAAAGACTTGCGCGGTGTAGGCAGCTTCGCCTGCGGCGTCGGGAAGGCGCTTGACCCATTGGCCGTAAACGTAGCCGACGGGCAGAAGAATGACGCCGCCAATAGCAAAGCCGAGAGCAGCACCTAGCGGACCGCCGCGGCCGAGCCAGTCGTCCATGAGGACGAGCCAGCCCGTGCCAATCATGGTGCCGAAAGCTAGAGCAAAATAATCGTGCAGGCGAAGTTTGCGCGCGAGGACTGGCATCTAGAGGACGCAGAGCAGTTCGTAAAGGAGATTGGCGGCGAGGAGCGAAGTGATTTCGCCGGTGTCGTAAGGCGGAGAAACTTCGACGAGATCGCAACCGATGATGTTGAGGCCGCGGAGGGCACGGACTAGTTCGAGGATTTGGATGCTGGTGAAGCCTCCCACTTGCGGGGTACCTGTACCAGGAGCGTAGGCGGGATCAACGGCGTCGATATCGAGAGTGACGTAAACCGGCTTGTTGCGGAAGGCGCGAAGATGACGTTGAACTGCGGGCAAACCTTTTTTGTGAAATTCCTCGGCAGTGACCATTCTGACTTTGTGCGCGCGGGCAAAATCGAAATCGTCTTCGCCATAGACTTGGCCGCGAAGACCAACTTGCAAGACACCACCATCCAGTAGGAGGCCTTCTTCAAAGGCGCGTCGAAACGGCGTGCCGTGCGAGTATTTGCTGCCGAAATAGTTATCCCACAAGTCGTTGTGAGCATCAAACTGGATGAGTGAGACCGGGCCATGTTTTTTTGCGACGGCACGGAGAATGGGCAGGCTGATGGAGTGATCACCCCCAACGCAAACACAGCGCGCTCCGGCTTTGAGAATTGGCGCGATTCCCTGCTCGATGCGCAGAAAAGTGTCCTCAATGGAAAGCGGATTGACCGGGAGATCGCCGAAGTCAGCGATGCGGTATTTGGCGAAGGGATTTACCTTTAGCACAGGATTCCAGGGGCGGATGATGGCGGACTGTACGCGCACGTTGCGCGGCCCAAAGCGCGGGCCAGGACGATAGGTTGTGCCGCCGTCAAAAGGCACACCGATAATCGCCACGTCCAACTCTTCAGCTTCCGAGATATGCGGCAAGCGCATGAACGTGGGGATGCCCGTGAAACGGGGATAGCTTAGAGCGTCGAGCGGCTGGGGATGAGGCAGGCGAAAGGCGCGTCGGGGTTTGGGCACGGCGAGGCATCTTAGTTTCGCGGAGCGAAGGAAGTCAACGCGCGCAAAGGCATCAGGGGCAAATCTCGGAGAGGAGCTCAGCAGATTAAGTTTAAGGACGAGAAATCCAAATTGTACTGGTACCGCGAGACCCAGAGTTCACCCAGCCTGCACACAGCATTTATACCGGAGTAACTTTTAACGCTTAACGTCAGTGCGCTTCCGTTGACTGCTGGCCAGCCAACTATTCATGAAACCCATGGAGGATCCACAAAGATTATGCGCAGAGTTTTCGCGACTTTACTCGCGGGCATATTGCTCAATCCGGGGATGATCGGCGCCGTTCCGCAGCATCAAAGTTATGGCGGCACCGCTACTCCAATCAAGCACTTGGTTGTCATCTTCCAGGAAAACATTTCGTTCGACCACTACTTCGGAACCTATCCGAATGCCTTGAATCTTTCCGGCGAAAATCCTTTCCATGCCGAGCCTGGTACACCAACGGTGAATGGATACAGCCCGGCTCTCTTGACGCACAATCCTAACTTGAATCCTGGAAACGGAACTGGGGCGACAAATCCTTTCCGGTTAAGCCCAGCGCAGGCAGCGACGAACGATCAGGATCACAACTACACGCCGGAGCAGGAAGCGTATGACGGCGGACTGATGGACTTGTTTCCCGAATTTACGGGAACGGCCGGTCCGCCGCCAGGTGCACCGCCGATCGCTGACACCAAGGGGCTAGTGATGGGCTATTACGACGGCAACACCGTCACGGCGTTTTGGAACTACGCGCAGCATTTTGCGATGAGCGACAATTCCTTTGATACGAACTTTGGGCCGTCGACACCTGGAGCGATAAACGTTATCTCCGGACAGACGAACGGCGTAATCGACAACGTGAACGGCACCGGAGCGGTCACTGCTGACGGGAACGGCGGCCTTTCAGACACTGGCGACGCAGACCCTGCGGGCGATGTGTGCTCAACAACGACTGGCGAGACGTTCAGCATGAGCGGGCAGAATATCGGCGATCTGCTGAATGCGAAGGGCATCAGCTGGGGGTTCTTTGAGGGGGGCTTTAACCTTAGCCTCACGAACGCAAACGGATCGACCGGCTGCGCGAGGTCGACAACCTCAGCAATAACCCTGTCGAAAAAGGCGGATTACATTCCGCATCATCAACCGTTCCAGTATTACGCCAGCACGGCGAATCCATTGCATACACGCCCGGCTTCGATTGGCGAGATTGGACATGCGGGGCCGGCGAATCATCAGTACGACACGGCGGACTTTTTTGCAGCTGTGAGCGCGGGCAATCTTCCCGCAGTCAGCTACCTGAAAGCTCCCGGGTTTCAGGATGGGCATGCTGGCTATTCGGATCCGATCGACGAGCAGAATTTTGTGGTCTCGGTGATCAACTCCCTCCAGAAGAGCCGCGATTGGGAGAGCACGGCTGTGATCATTGCCTATGATGATTCCGACGGATGGTATGACCATGTGACGAGCCCGCTGGTGAATCAATCGGCGACGGCGTCCGACCAGAATACATCTGGTGCGTTCATGTGCGGCTCGGTGGCGAGTGCAACAGCCACGGCTCTGGCTGGAACCAGTCCCACCGCAACGCACGCTCAGGGGCGTTGCGGCTATGGGCCGCGACTGCCTTTGCTGGTGATCTCGCCCTACGCGAAGAGGAACTACGTGGACCACACCATTACGGACCAAAGCTCGGTTATCCGCTTTATTGAAGATAACTGGCTAGGCGGCGAACGCATTGCGGGTTCCTTCGATGCAATCGCGGGCTCAATCACGGGTATGTTCAACTTTGATCGTTGCCGTGAGGATGGCACGCTCATCCTCGATCCCACCACCGGCGAGCCACAAGCCCCATCGTTCAAGTACTAAGAAGAAGCGGCGGGTGGAGGAAATTCATCCTGGCCGCACTGATTGGTAATTCCAGCGGGCATGCGAAGAGCGATTCGCATGCCCGCTGTTTTTTATTGCGAGTGTCATACAATGACTTTTCATTTCTCGGGGAGATGGCGTGGCAATTACTCGACGTGAGTTCCTGCAGAAGAGCAGTTTGATGACGGGTGCGGTGTTGACGCATCAGCATCACCAGGCGGCTGTTGTGCAGGAGCGGCCGGCGCTGGACCCGAACTCGCTGACGCCATGGGTTGATGCCTTGCCGATTCCGGCTATCGCGAAGAGTGCGGAGATGCGTACCGCGCCTGGGAATGGGGCGGCGAAAGTTCCGTACTATCGTGTGGCGATGCGCGCGTTCGAAACGAAAGTACATCGGGACATGAAGCCGACGCGGATGTGGGGATTTGGCGGGACATTTCCCGGGCCGACGTTTGATTTGAAAAGCGGCGAAGAAGTGATGGTGGAGTGGGCGAACGAGCTTCCGCGGCAACATTTTTTGCCGATCGATCACTCGCTGCATGGGGCCGAGGCGGACAAGCCGGAGGTGCGCGCGGTGTCGCATCTCCACGGCGCGAAGACGCGGCCGGAGAGCGATGGGTATCCCGAGGATTGGATCGTGCCGGGGAAATCGGCGGTTTATCACTATCCGAATCAGCAGGACGCGGCGATGCTTTGGTATCACGACCACGCCATGGGGATTAACCGGCTGAATATTTTTGCGGGGCTTGCCGGGGCCTACATTTTGCGGGACAAAACAGAAGATGCATTGCATTTGCCGCGCGGGAAATATGAGATTCCGCTGGTGATTTGCGACCGGATGTTCGACAAGGACGGGCAACTTTATTATCCGATCTCGGACAAGGAGAAGTCTCCCTGGATACCGGAATTTTTCGGGAACGCCAATTTGGTGAATGGAACCTTGTTTCCGTTTCTTGACGTGGAGGCGCGGAAATACCGCTTTCGCGTGCTGAACGCTGCGAACGGGAGATTTTTCCGGCTGTCACTTTCGAACAAGCAGACGTTTCACCAGATTGGCACGGATCAGGGTTTGCTGGCGGCGCCGGTGGCGGTGCAAAAAATAATTATCGCGCCTGGCGAACGGCTGGATTTGATTATCGATTTCAAGGAGGCCGCTGGAAGCAGGATTACCTTGAACGACGGCTTCGTTTCTCTGATGCAGTTTCGAGTTTCGAATGGTGGCGCGAAGGACGACAGTATTTTGCCCGCGTCGCTGCGAACGATAGAAAGATTGAAAGAATCCTCAGCGGTGAAAACGAGGATGCTTTCGCTGGATGAAATAGACGACTCGATTCAGAACCCGGTGAAAATGCAGTTGAATGGTTCGAGCTGGCACGACCCGGTGACGGAAAATCCGGCGCTTAACTCGACGGAGATTTGGTGTTTCGTGAATCCGACGGACGATTCGCATCCTATTCATCTTCATCTGGTGAAATTTCAGATTTTGGATCGGCAGAAATTTGAAACGTTTGGTTATCTGACGAAACAGAAGCTGCGATTCTTGGCCGATCGCGAGCTTCCCGATGCGGCCGAGGCCGGGTGGAAGGATACGGTGCGGGCTGATCCGGGAATGGTGACAAGAATTATCGCGAAGTTCGAGGGCTATCCCGGCCGATACGTTTGGCACTGCCACATACTGGAACACGAAGACAACGAAATGATGCGGCCTTACGACGTTCTTCCGCCGAAGTAGAAAAAGCGCACAAGCGTGGACGCGAGCCGCATTTATATTCAGCTGAAACTTTGGCCGCAAGAGACAACCCCGCGAAGTCGGCGCTCATCCGTTAAGTCATCCTCCTGGTGCAAGGAGGGATGATCGTGCGTTGGCTCATTGTTGCGGGCGTTGGCGGAGTGTTGTCTGTCGGGGGCGGATCGGCGGCGGCTTTCGGAAACGAAGCTGGCTCGGCGAATCGTGGCGCGACTTCTGCGCTTATCGAAGCTACGGCTCCCGTCATTGATGAAGTTTCATTTGTAGGGTTGCGCCATCTCTCTCAGGATGCGGTACGGGCGCAGATTTCGTCGCGCGCTGGCGCAAAACTCGATTTGAAGAGAATCGAACTGGATGTGCGCGCACTTGGACGGCTCGGGTGGTTCGGCGAAATTGAAGTGGAAACACAACCGGCGAACGTGTCGTCGCTCACTGGTTCCGATGCTGCGCAGCGCGTTCGATTGGTTTTCCACCTCGAAGAACTGCCCTATCTTGCGAAAGTTGAATACGCTGGATCGCGTCTGCTGTCGGCTGAGCAAATCGGAAAAATTCTTGGCGAGAAGCAGATGACCCCGCGACTGGGTGAACCCGCCGATCCCGCAAAGATGGCGCGCATCTCGAACACAATCCAAACGGCGCTCGCAGAATTGGGCCATCCCCAGCCTAAAGTGCAAATTCGTCGCGTGGTTTTCTCTAACGGCACTGTGCGAGTGCGCTTCGAAATTGAAGACGGGCCTCACATCCCTGTAGGACGGATCGATTTCGACGGGCATCCTGCGGCCTCACCAAAATTTCTCCGGCGCGAGATGCGGCGAACAGCCCCTGGCGCGCTCTTTGCCTCCTGGCGCGGCAAGGATGCGTATACGCGCGAGGGATTCGAAGAGGATCGCGCGAGAATCGTAATCTACTACCAAGATCACGGATACCCGGAGGCGCGGGTCGGCGAAGTTCGCACCTCGGTGTACGAAAAAACGGCTGGCGGCTGGACGCCGTGGCCATTCCGTTCGGCTGGAAAGCGTCTCGCTGTCACTGTACCGATCGAAGCCGGTCCCGTGTACCGCGTCGAGTCCGTTGACGTCAGTGCTGACTTAGCCGCCGCGAGCGGAAAGCATGGCAGGAAACTTCAGGCGTACTCGAAGGCAGAGGCTGGCTCAGCCTACTCGGCGAAGGCGCTCGAAGATTTGCGGCACGCTTGGGTGGCGGGCATTCAGGCAAAACGTGCGCGCGAAGATGTGGCGGAGCGAAGCGTCGAAACGTCGCGGACATTAGATCCTGAAACGCACTTGGTACGCGAAAGAATCGGATTTAGCGACGAACCGCCCTATCTCGTGCGACGCATCGATTTTACTGGTCTGCACAAATTCAGCGATCGCTATATGCGGCGCCGCATCGGATTGCGGGAGGGTCACCCGTTTGATGAACGTGCACTCGAGGACGGGCTCGCGCGACTGGCCAAGACGGGTTACTTTCATGCAATTAAAAAGGAAGACGTTCGCGTTCGTATCGACGACATCACCCATACAGCCGATGTGACGATTCGCGTTTCGGAAGCGGGCCAGCAGCGCACGCTATTTTCTGGAGGGCACGGCCAGTTTGGCAACACTTTGGGAATCGCTTACACACTGTTCGATCTGCTTGAGCGAGAGGAATTACTTTCGGCCCAGTTTGACGGCGGACCAGACAGCTTACAAATCGCGCTTGGCCTGGTCATGGAGGGCTTTCTCGGCTCGCGCAGTTCACTGGCCTTCTCCGTTTTCGACAATGTTTTGCGGCCGCGCTTCGCAAGCAGCGTGAAGGGCCCGTTTTACACCTCACGTAGCGAGGGCTTGAACACGGGTTGGAGCTACCCCTTAACGAAAACTGATTCTCTGACGGTGAGCTATGGCCTCTCGCATACGAATACGGATTATTTGTTCGCTCTTCCACCTTCCGCCAACGGCTTGTCCTCAGCCGATCTTCATGCAGAGACTTCCAGTAGTGCGATTGGGCTGAGTTTGGCGCACGATACAGGGAGCGAGCGAATTTCCGTCGCGAATTCCATTTCAGGCGGAGTTCTAGGCGGAAGTGAGAATGTAATTCGTTCGAACGAACAGTACGCGCGAATCTTTCCCGATCCATTTTTCAACCACCAGAATACCTGGGCTTTTCGAACGATGTTTAGCGGCGCGGGCAGTTATCAAGGCGATATGCCGCTCTACGCAATGCTCTTTTCCGGAGATGCACAAGTTCGCGGTCTCAGCTCAGGCGAACTGGGACCTTATGCTGCGGTGCCATTGTCCACGAACTCGGGTACACAAACTTATTCAGCGCTCCCGGCAGGAGCCAACGTGGTCTGGGCTTCGAATGCGGAGTATCGCGTTCCACTTGGCGGAGGGATGCAGGCGGTGGGCTATTTTGATCTTGGATCAGGTTGGCTTCTTCCCAACTGGATGGGTAACGCGCGCCCCACTCTGCTCAACGCCACAAATGGAATACTCCACGGGTCCGTAGGATTCGAGCTTCAATGGACAGTGCCGGAGATTCAAGTTCCCGTGCGAGTCAACTATTCCGTGAACATTTTGAGATTGAATCGCTTCCTGCAGTTACCGGATGGCTCGCTTTTTCACGCACATAATAAGTTGTTCGCCTTTGGCTGGGCGCTTGGAACGCTGTTCTGAGCGGCCTCTCTATACTAAACTCGCTACACCATGAAATACCGGAAACAGATCAAGGAAGCCGCGCGGCTGAGTGAACCCTACCGCGTCACCAAGGGCGACAACTTTCGCTTGAAAGATCACGACCCGAGCGAGACGGGCGACGTGAAGGACCAGAAGCACGGCCAAAAAATTATCGATCATCGCGCTGGTCTTATTGCCAATTTGCAGGAGAAGCTCTATGCGCAGGATCACTGGGCGCTGCTGCTCGTTCTGCAAGGAATGGACGCCGCCGGCAAAGACGGCGTGGTCAAGCATGTCATGTCCGGCGTGAACCCGCAGGGTTGCGATGTGCACTCCTTCAAGACGCCAAGCACCGAAGAGCTGAGTCATGATTATTTGTGGCGGGTCCACAGTTGCGTTCCGGAGCGCGGCAAAATTGGGATATTCAATCGTTCCTACTATGAGGAAGTTCTGGTCGTTCGTGTTCACCCTACCCTCTTGCAAGCGCAGAAGCTGCCGGACCCTTTGATTACCAAACACATCTGGGAGCAGCGCTACGATGACATCAACGCATTTGAAGAGTATCTGACGCACAACGGCGTGGTCATCCGCAAGTTCTTCCTGCATATCTCAAAGAAAGAGCAAAAGAAACGCTTTCTGGAGCGGCTGGATGATTCAAAAAAGAATTGGAAATTTTCGATGGCCGACGTCAAAGAGCGCGGCTACTGGAAGGACTATCAGGAAGCTTACGAAGAGATGATCCAGACTACAGCGACAAAGCATGCTCCTTGGTATGTGGTCCCCGCGGATAACAAGTGGTACACGCAGCTGATCGTAGCCTCCGCGATCATCACCACGCTGGAAGAGCTAGATCTTTCGTTCCCCGATGTGGACAAAGAGAAAAAGAAGGAATTGGAGAACGTGCGCGACTCGCTGCTGCACGAGAAGGAATGAAACCGGCTGCAAGCTGAGCGCCTGGCACTTGTCTCATAAATGGATCAAACGCAGGAGCAGGGAGTTTCCTCAGGGGCTAAAGCCCCTCCGTTAGCGAGCTTTTTCGGCACGGCTGAAGCCGTGCCCTCCCCGGAGGCATTCTTGAGCGGCTTTCTATGTCGGAGCTAAAGCTCTGACCCCTGGGAAAGCATTTATTAAGATCACTTCTAGAAAATAAAATGACTTTTTTCCCTCACGCGCGTGGAAATCAAGTGCGCACTCATCGCTGACAATACGCGGACGACCCGGTAATAGGAGTCTAAGGGCGGGGCAAGCCCCGCCCTTACAGAGTCGCCGGCACGTTGGACGGTGCGCGAATATCCGCGAGTAAAACGCCTAACACGCGGTGACTCCCGGCGGTCTGTAAATACGGCTTAGAAGCCAATGCGTAACGACTTCGCGGACTAGTCCTGGGCCGAACGGGCTGGGGTCCGCAAGAACTTGAAGCTGGGCGGAATGAGTGGATCAGAACGAGAAAAGGGCGATCTGTTCCACTGTGAACTAGTTCATAGAGTTTGTCCCAACGCGGGAATTTCTTTGATCCGCCTCCCAAGCGAGAGTTCAATAACGCATTTCGTTTCAATAGCCTAACTATCACAGCATCTGGCATGTCTGGCCTCTGTCTTGCCCCAAAGATATGGGTGTCGCTGTGCCTTTCAGCTGCGCCAAGCCTAGGCAAGGCTGCTGCCTTCCAATGGCTTAGCCGACTAGGGCTTTGACTTGCATTGATCGCAAACCGGGAAGTGAAACGATGAATAAAAGAGAAGAAGGACTTTCGGAACCGGTTTGGAACCTCCCAGAACTACTGGAGAGAGTCGACAATGATCAGGTTCTGCTTCGAGAGCTCCTCGACATCTTCAAGGAGGATTTTCCCCAAACGCTTCGGTCCCTCCAGACAGCCGTAACTGCCGAGGACTTGAAAAGCTCCTCCCGTTTGAGTCACACCCTCAAGGGAATGCTTTCCAGTCTGGGTGCGGTACGCGCGGCGGCGGCCGCGTCAAAGCTTGAAGCACTATCCGCCGCCGGAGAGACTGCCTCGCTACGCGCTGCCTTAAGCGCACTCGAGAGTGAAGGGGAGTGTCTAGTGCCGGAGCTGGATGCATATATGACGGAGGTACGCCGTTGAAGATTTTGATCGCTGACGATGAAGCGCTCTCGCGTCGATTGCTCGAAAAAACGCTGGCTCGCGCGGGCTACGAAGTCATCGCCGTGGAGAACGGAAAGCAAGCCCTGGAACAACTTTGCAAGCCGAATGGACCTCGCCTGGCTTTGCTGGACTGGATCATGCCGGAGTTGGACGGGCCCGCCGTGTGCCGTGCCGTTCGTACACGCACGGAGCAGCCCTACGCCTATATGGTGCTGCTGACGTCCAAGGGGTCTAAAGAAGAAACCGTGCTGGGCCTCGAATCTGGAGCCGACGATTATCTAACTAAGCCGTTCAATGCGGAAGAATTGCGAGCGCGGCTGCGTGTGGGAGAACGCATTCTGCTGTTGGAAGACCGCCTTGTGGAAGCCCGGGAAAACATGCGTTTCAGGGCCACGCACGATCAGTTAACTTCCCTGCTGAACCGCGGCGCAGTGATGGATTTGCTAGTCCGCGAGTTGCATCGCTCGCACCGCGAGCAGAAATCCACTGCCATTTTGCTGGGCGATGTCGATCACTTTAAGCGCGTGAACGACACAATGGGGCACGTGGTGGGTGACGAAGTCCTTATAGAAATTGCCGGCCGCCTTCTCAAGTCTGTGCGCTCCTACGATTTCGTAGGCCGCTACGGGGGTGAAGAGTTCCTTGTTGTCCTAAGCAATTGCAATCCATCGTATGCGCCGGGCCGCGCGGAAGAGATTCGCAAGTCCATCTCGAGTCGTCCAATGCAGACCTCGAAGGGCCCACTTACGCTTACCATGAGCTTTGGTGTGCTTTTGAGCTCGGAATGGGGGCAGAGGCCTGTTGAGGAACTGTTGCACGAAGTGGATATTGCACTGTATGAAGCAAAAGCGGCTGGCCGAAACTGCCTTCGGATGGCCCAACCGGCAGCAAAGTTGGAAATGTCGCCCGCGATGCTGCCACAAGCCGTTCGGCGCAGGCAATGATGAAGCCTTGCGTGATGCGGCATATCCGGTGCGGATAAACTCAAGCGCCGGTGGTTTTTTTGCGTTCCTGCTCCATCATTTGGCGCATCGCCGCGCTTGAACCAGGCGCTTTCTTTTCGCGCCAGGCCTCCAGCCGTTTGCAAGTATCTTCAATGTTTGAAAACAGATGCGGATTCTTGAATGCGGATCGCCAGATGGGTACGACGGAGTGCATGCGGTCCCACACGACCCAGATCTCTCCGTTGCTCTCGAAGAAAAGCTCATCATTGATTAGACCGCGATTGACGATGCTGGCCACCATGTCCCAATAGCTGATGACCATGCGGATGAAGGTGTTTTCTTCGCCGCCTTGCGGAAACTTCTGAATCATGTCCTCGGGCGACAAAGGGTGAAAGTTTGCCAGGAACCAGGCACGCGCTTGCCGCAGCGTGGGCTCGCGTCTCATCTCGTAGAGCTTCAACATCAGATTCACTTCATCGTATGTAACTTGGCTCATTTCGGGTCTCCTGGCTCTAATTCTGGTGTTCTGGCTTGGGTGTCTCTGGCAGAGAAGGAGCGGCATTCACCAGCTCAAAGCGTTGCACAGTGGATAGGGGAAGGCCTTGGCGTTGAAACTCGGTTTGGATGCGGCGGCGAAGTTCGCGGGAAACTTCGTCTTGCCGCGTCGGCGCGGTGCGCACTTGTAGCCGCACAGTGGAGGACGAGCGGTCAAACGCTTGCACGCCTAAAATACGCGGGCCGTCGACAAGCGCCTGAGACCACGACGGATCGGCACGCATCTCTGCAGCAGCGGCTTCCAAAGCATGCATGGTTTTCTCTAGGGATATTTCGGGCGCGATGGATATGTCCACAAAGGCTTGTGACCAGTCGCGGCTAAGATTGCTCACGGTGCGAATTTCGCCGTTGGCAATAGTCACAAGCGCCCCGCGGGCATCGCGTAAAACGGTGCGCCGCAACGTCAAGTGCTCGACGCGTCCGGTCGTGTCTCCAACCTGAATTGTATCACCTATCACATATTGATCTTCGAGCACGATATAGAAGCCGGTGATCAGGTCGCGGACAAAATTTTGCGCTCCAAAGCCGACGGCGACGCTGACCAGGCCGGCGAGCGTCAAAGCCGGGATGGGATTGATACCGACTTTGTCCACGGCGGTGAGCAACGCCACGAACCAGACAACCTTGCTTGCTGAGCCATAGAGCACGCTGGCGAGTGTGCGGGTTTGCTGTTCGCGGACTTGCGCGGCACGGCTCTGCGTGGCGGCCGGTTTGAT
>Ga0265354_1000046_pt1 | contig 19939 bp, 12 predicted proteins | sample NZE1metagenome_FD_189074 | JGI IMG/M metagenome (GOLD analysis project Ga0265354, IMG submission 189074) | Rhizosphere microbial communities from Maridalen valley, Oslo, Norway - NZE1 | ecosystem: Host-associated > Plants > Roots > Rhizosphere > Soil | place: Norway: Oslo | collected 2017-09-14 | reverse complement strand
GCTTCGCGCTTGGCCTCGCCTGCCGCGGCTTCGGCGGCGCGCGCATCGTAGCCAAGATTGATTAGCGCGGAGATAACGTCGGCTTCCGCGCCTGCAGGGGAGGCGACTGCTGGTTTCTGGGTCTCCAACACGACGGCCTCAAGCTTGTCCTTTAGCTCAACGACCATGCGCTCGGCGGTTTTGCGGCCAACGCCTGGAATTTTCGTTAGGCGCCCTAAATCGTTGCCACGAATGGCAGGGACGAGTTCCTCAACGCTCATACCAGAGAGAATTTTCAAGGCCAGAGAAGGCCCGACGCCGGAAGCAGAGAGGAGCAACTCAAAAAGATGCTTTTCGCGAGAAGACACAAAGCCGTATAGGGCGAGTGCATCCTCGCGAACATGTGTGTGAATGAGAAGAGTGACTTCGGTGTGGAGCTCGCCGAGCGCTGCGTAGGAGGAAAGCGGGACTTGAACAAGATAGCCCACGCCGCCGACATCGACGAGCACTTGATTCGGGCGTTTTTCGTCGAGGCGTCCGCGAAGCTGGCCAATCATGGAAGGCCAGTATTGCCGCCTTTTCTTCGCCTGTCAACGCGGTTGGGGGTTAGGCTATAAGGCGGGGAAAAGTGATACACCCATCGAACGCGCTTCTTAGGGAATGTAAACCCCGTTGAAATGGAAAGGCGTCTAATTTCACTGCGCGGATCGGAAATTTCAGGGACGTTGTCTGAGAAAACGGCGCGCGAACGCTTTTGACGCATTTCGGTGGCAGAAACACTGAAACTAAGCTACTTGCGGACACGGCTTGCACGCATCATGAATTCATTTTGGGAAAAAGAATGCAGCTTGGCAAATCAGCTTCCGTAAAAATCAAAAGTACAAATCTGAGCAGGCTAACGCGGGTTAGTGTCCTCGTCACTGCCCGAATCCTGACGGGCCGATCGCGGACCTGCCCGTCTCGACGTGGCGAATGATACGCGTGGAGATCCACAAACTGATCAGCGATCCGATGAAAAGAGCAGCCGCGACGCCCGCAGCAATTAGCAGGATACGCCGCTTCAGCAGGACTAACTCTTTAAGCGAACTTCCCACGAGCAGCACACCGAGGGGTTCTCTATTGCGTCCCTCTAAGGGCATCACGTGAAAGGTTTCGGCGGAGGAAGGGTCGCTCGTCCAGTCGATGGTCTGGACGAAGGATTGCCGACGCTTTTTAGTCTGGTCGATGAGCGGCGCAAAGCGGTCCGCTTGGGCCACCCCGCCAGAAGCATCTGTGATATCTGCGGGGACAAACGTTGGTTCTAGACTGCGATACAGGAGCACCCGCATGCCGGGAAGAAGGAGCAACAACGACAGGAAATTGCGGTCGATGCGGCGGCCACCGATTATGTATAAATGCTTATCGTTTCCACTGGTGACCGAGCGAACTGCCGTGAGCGAAAGAGCTTCGCCATCTGGGAGTTCCTCTCTCTTCAAAAATGCTGGTGAATGATTCCAGTCCTTTGTCGCCAATACCCAATCGTTCTTTTGGCCCACACGTGTAGGATATTGCGCAGAAGAAATCACAGTCCCATCCCAACCTACGATCTCGACGAAATCCAACAGTTGATCTTGCACTGCGCCGATCGCGTCGTGGGCGTAAAGGGATTGATCCGCCTTGGGCTGCGCCAGATCAATTGCCATCCTTAGAGTGATGTTCGCGTCAGCGAAGTTTTGCACCAGCTTCACAACTTCATCCCCGCGCTGAACAAACTCTTTCCTGATTTGCGCAACAATCGCCTCCGTTCGCTGCGCGTCCATCTCTTCAAAGGCCGCGATGGTGTAGTGAGACACGCCGTACGCAACTGAGACTGATGCGAGCACCGCAGTGAGGAAAACCGATAAGAGTTTGGCTCGCGCCTGTAACCCGTTCATGATATCTGGCCGCGAACGAAGGTTTGATGGTTGTTATGATGCATATAAGTCCCTCCTATAGAGCGAAGGAGCAACTCGCGCACCATAATTCAACAAGAGAATACACAACTTACGAGCAACGCTCTGCTCGAAATGAGTCTGCTAAGACACACTGTGTCTGTGCGGCAGCACACATTTGTGCCCGATTAGTCGTGCCGATCCACTTTCCCGGTAACGGCGTTATACGTCCAATTGAATATTGGCCGAGACCATCTCATGTTCCACAAACCCAGATTCGCGGGCAAAGTCGTTCTTCCTCGTTTGGTTAGATAGATCAGCGTGTTATAGGTCTCGACTATGGTCTAGTATCAAACGAGAAAGTCAATAAACTCAATGCAGCCTACTGCCAGTGAGACGTTTATAATTCTGCGAGAGTTCTTCGTCAAAATTCTGTAAGAATGTTGTTTTACGGCATGGAAGAGGTCGCCAAATGGAGATGCTTTGGCAGGACATACGCTATGCCATGCGTACGTTGCGTAAGAATCCCGGCTTCACCACCGTCGCTGTCCTCACTCTTGCCATCGGCATTGCAGTGAACACTGCCGTCTTTACTGCTTTTGATGCGCTCGTTTTGCGCCCTCCAGCCGTGAGGGACCCTGCGAGCCTGACAGTGGTCTTTCGCATTGCTCCCGGGGAGCGCCATGGCGGATTCTCTTATCCTGATTACATCTACTATCGCGACCACAGTAAGTCCTTTTCCGACCTCGCGCTCTTTGCCTTCGGCAGGGCAGTCACTTCCAGCGATCTGCCCGTCGCCCACCCTGAACCCGCACCCCGCGTCGCGGGAGCAGTCGGCTTTCACGTCCCGCAACTTCTTCAGGGTAGTGCTCAGCCAATTGGCTGCTCTTTCTACTCGGGCAATTACTTTCAAATGCTCGGCGCTGTGCCACTCTTGGGCCGAATAATTTCACCTGAGGACGACAAGCCCAATGCCCCACCGGTTGTGCTGATGAGCGGAAATTTCTGGCAGCGCAAATTTCACTCCGACCCCAAAGTCGTAGGGTCCGTCCTCCACCTAAATGGAGTAGCTTTCACTGTGATCGGAGTAACGCCGCTCAATTACCGAGCTACTGCCCCAGCCGTGCCCGACCTCTGGGCGCCAATCATCGCAAAAATAGCGTTGAGCGCAACGACAGCTCAGGAATTACAGGGTCGTCTCGTGATTGCCGGGTTGGCCGAAGGGCGTTTGAAGCAGGGCGTTTCGGTCTCCGACGCACAAGCCGAACTTAACGTTCTCGCGTCGCAGCTACGCACCTCCTATCCTGAGGCTGAGCGCAATGTTAGCGTCGGCGTTGCCTCTGGTCGCAACCACCTTTCAGGGCTTGATCATGACTCGTGGGCTGTCGTGGTTGCCGCGATGGCGGGAGTAACTTTGCTCCTCCTAATCTCATGTGCCAATGTCGCTAGTCTCTTGCTTGCCCGAGCTTTTGCCCGCCGCAAAGAAATTGCCGTGCGCCTCACCCTCGGCGCGGGCCGCTGGCGGCTGATACGCCAGTTGCTGACCGAAAGCATTCTGCTGGGAATTCTCGCCGGTGCTCTTGGCTTACCCGCGGCGGGCTGGGCACTCCGTCTCTTGGTCGTCGAGATCGCTTCAGCAATTTCATCCTTCGGGGGCACGATTGTTCTTGAGGTCACACCCGACATCCGCATTTTCGCTTATACCTTGTTTGTTTCCTTCGCTACGGGAGTTGCCTTTGGCCTTGTTCCGGCGGTGCAAGCATCAAAGGCCGACGTTAACTCCGCCCTTAAAGAAGATGGAACTGCCTTCGGCCAACGATTGAGCCGTTCGTGGATACGCGGCCTGCTCATCGCGGGCCAAATGTGCGCTTGCATTATTCTGCTGATCACTTCCGCTCTGCTGCTCCGTGGCTCGCAAAGGGCCCTAAGCGTCGATCCAGGCTACGAGAGTAAACGTGTCCTCTATCTGGAAATGTACAATCCTGCGAACCTGCATTATTCCCAGGCACGTTTGGTCCAGCTCAATCGCGACCTTATTCAGCGTATCGCCAGCCTCCCTGGCGTGCGCACAGTCGCGGAGGCATCTAGCTGGCCTATTGGTGGCAATCGCTGGGTAGCTGCTGCACCGATCGGCACAACGCTTCCTCCCTCCCCTTCGGACCCGAGTGAATCGCCAAGCTCCGGATATAGTTATGTCACACCAAATTACTTTGAAACTCTGGGCATTCCCATCGTTCGTGGTCGTGACTTCACACCTCGCGAGTCGGATGATCAGGCGCCCGTCGTCGTCATCAGCGAGGCCACAGCTCGTCGTTTTTGGCCCTTCGAAGATCCTATTGGCAAACGCCTAAAGATCGGCTCCGAGCAAAGCCCGATGTCCTTCCCTGGCGAAAGCCCCCCATTCATTCCGAGCGTTGAGGTAATCGGTATCGCCCGCGATGTACGCAGCATGGATCTGCGCAAGGTCGATGAATCGTTTCTCTATCTTCCACTTTCCCAATCCCGTCAATGGACCAGCACTCTGCTCGTCCGCGCGGAGGGAAATCTTTCTTCACAGCTCACGGCGGTCGGTCATGAAGTTCACCTCGTGGACGCCAATCTTCCAGTAATCGCGGCCCCTCTGGACGCAATGGTCTCCACAGACCCCTATTTTGTGGTTTCCCGAATTGGTGGCGTTCTCGCGAGCATTGTTGGTGCTCTGGGATTGTTACTTGCGTGTCTCGGGGTCTACGGTCTTGTCGCTTACAGCGCCGTGCAACGCACCCGCGAGATCGGCATCCGCGTCGCCCTCGGCGCGAAAAGAAGTCAGATCCTAAATCTGATTCTACGCGGTGGCATGCGGCCGGTCCTGGCTGGACTCATTATCGGCTTTGTTACCGCTGCGGTAATCTCCCGCGTGCTCTCTACTGTCCTCTTCGGGCTGAGCCCGCTTGATATGTTTTCCTTCGCAGGTGTCTCCTTTCTGCTCTCCGCCGTCGCACTGCTCGCCTGCTGGCTGCCCGCCCGCCGGGCCACCCGTTGCGACCCTATGATTGCTTTGCGTCACGAGTAGAATTTAGTCCGAGTCGTTGATTCACGCCTCGGCAATGACCTCGACAGGTGCGGTGGGACGTCCAATTTAGTTCTATCATTGATATAGTGCTGAATCGCTAAGAGACGCGCACCTCCGGCGGCGACTCCAGCTTGTGCCTCATGAAAACTGACAATGAGCTTCTGCACTCAGAGATCGAGCCCCTAATCGATAATTTTCACAAGGGTTTCCCTGTCTTCAATCGAGACCGAGACGTGGCATTGATGCACCTCCTACGCTGTTTCGAAGACAGGGCTCGCTTCCGCACAGCGAAGGCTTTGTTTGAATACGGTGAAGTCGAATTCTTTACTGCGCTCCAAAACGCGCAGGACAGTTTAGTCTGGGCCACACGATGGATTTGGGATGAGTGCCCCAGGCTAGCGATAAAATCGCTTCAGCTCGATTGGGACGTGTACGGTGAAGCTGCTAACCTATTCCTCCATTCTAGCGACTACTACCATCTCTACCGCTGTATCGTCCTCTGCCGAAGGGGTCTTTTCGAAGTATCCGTTAGTAGTACGGAGAAAAAGGTTAAATTTGATTTCCGATCCGAGGAAGAAAAACGAAGGGACGCGGCGCGACAATTGCGCGAAACTACCCAAGACGCGACGATTGCCCCTTCGATCGCGCTCCGGAGCTTTCTGGACACTTGGCAACCACTGGTCCGAGAGCTGTTTCCCAGCTGGATCGAGAATATCGATCAACATTCCATTCGCTACACCATCCCTGCGCAAATCGCGTGGGTTTTTGCACGCTGGGCTGGACTCCAAGTTCGCCAAGGGGCATTTGATCTGCCAAGAACCTGGCGATTCGGAGACTACAGCCTAGACGAGTTTCGGTCATTCTGGAAATCTCTCCTAGCTGCGGCTCTCACACATTCCTTCGCACACATGCTTGGCGACAACGTTGTAGGCACAACCGGGCTCACCGTAGGTAGTGTTGTCATGCATTTTTCCCGGGAAGAACTGGAAGCCACTTGCAACAAGTTTCCCCTTCCTCTGGACGTGCGACGTGCAATTATTCGAGATCTCAGCTATGACCCTATGCCAGAGATGGGATACTGGGATCCAATCTGGCAACCACTCTTCAAGTTAAGCGAGGATTCATTCTTAGTTTCGCCGAGTCTAATCACCGGAAGTTCGGCCGAGCGAAACCTAATAACGCTACTGAACAAAATCCCAAGAACGCGACAAATCTATCATCAGCTATCCCTTGAAAAAGAAAACGAACAACTATCGGAACTAAAGAAGTTATTCGCGGCCGATCGCTTTGCGTCTCGGAGCCGATTAAATGTAAAACGAAAAGACGGAAGCACACTTAGCGATGCCGACTTGATACTGTTTGACAAGCAAGAAGGATTTGCGCTCATTGTCCAAGTAAAGTGGTTGATCAGACCCGACTATGTAACGGAAGTTGCGGCGCGGGACCAAGAGATTGCCAAAGCCCTGAAAACAACGCGCGATGTAGTTGACAGAGTTCGAGAACTTGGTTCTGGATGGCTTGAACGAGTAGTGGAGCACGTTCCAACAAATGCGCCGATGCGAATCGAAGGGCTGCTTGTTAACCGCGATTTCTTGCCCAGCGGATGGGTAAACGATGAAGACGTCCCCGTGGTTGACATGGCGTTCCTGGAGAACTTCATTAATTCGGACGGGTTTACGGGCCTCCATTCTCTCTACCATGCAGCGCTACGATTCGACAAAACGCTCATTTCGCAACACGCCGCAAAAGATACGACAATCGTTATAGCCCTCGGCGGCTACACGTTCGAATGTCCGGGTATGGAACCACTCGACAATGAGTCGGGTTACGGGAAAAGTGGGTTTTAGTAGTCAAGTTCCGAGCGAACCCAAGCCAGCCCGGAATACATTCATGGTTTGTACCCGTACGCCTTTACCGTAAAGAATCGAATAGACAGTCTTCTGCGTAAGACCAGTAGCCCGCATCAGCCGTCGAACACCAATCTCTGCCCAATCTTTTCTTTCAGAACTGTCGGCCACCGCAAATTTGCCTGACGGATCAAATGTCTGGATGTTGGAATCGAGCATACTGGGATCTTCACCCTGTTCCCAATGTCGATTCGTTTCCTTGCCAACTGGAATTAAGCTTCGCGCCACGATCTTGGCTCGCCCAAGTAAACCTTCTGTCTCCGGTTTGCACGCCTTACCGTCTGGCGCAAGTGATTTGACCTCAGGCTTCCCTAGATACTGGTTCAAAATGATTTGAAACGAGTCGGGGAAAACTTTTTTCTGCTTCGGATCGGGAACCATAGATATTTGGTAGGTTCGTCCGTCAAGCAGATTGATCCCTTTCAATCTGTTCCACTTCTTTCTGTCACTCTCCGATGGTGTGATGAATTGAAAGTTCTCCCTGTCAAAGCCAACTGGGTAACCTTCCAAGCCGGACAGGATTGGAAAGAGAAAGAAATTGTATGGTGCCAACCAATCTGGACGCCGGTTCTTAAGCACATTTGGAGAAGTCATCACCATCCGCATCATCGCAGGCAACGTCAACCAGTCAGGCCTTTTAACCTGATATTGAAATTCCTTTCGGATCAAGTATTTCCACGCCTCCAAAACCCATTGTGGTGTTTCCTCAGACTCGCCATTTGCGTCGTCGTTATCGGTATTTCGTTCCTTGGGGGCCAGAAGGTATCCCAGCCCATGTCCGCTGGCTTTCTCAATTGAAACGTTCTTTTTGGATTCCGTGAAGAGGGTGTATCTCTTGGCAGACACGGCGTAGCCAAACAGCTGGCGGTAAGGTTTACGTGGGTTCGAATCGATGTGATTGATGTCCTCGATTTTTAGAATCTCCCGCACGAGGTTCCGGTCGTAAGGATTCAGCTTGTTAAACCTTTTTGCGATGGCCTCGACTTGATCCAGCGTAATCGTCCTGATGGCATCTTTACTCCCGAGCTTGAATCGCCCACCAACGCAGGGAACAAGGTGTTGAGTTTTAGATCCAACGATGCACATTGAATCCGTATCGCAAAATAAATAGTTACCCGACAGGTTCTGGACACATTTTTCGAGCATGGCGAGCAACAAACGACCACCTGACGTGATGAGCGAGGCGAGTGGAGGGAAGTACCAGGCTCCGGGTTTTTCTGTGTAATTGGTAAGCTTCTTTCCCGATTTCTCGCCAGAAAAATACTTCACGTATTTCTTTTTGCTGTTCGTTTCCGTGTTTACTTCCACGAACAATCCATAGCTACCAGAATTCGCCAATACTTTCAGGAAATCTGCTAGGGGTTTGTTTTGGGCTTTATGCGCAATTCTCTGCTCGATTACTTTTCTGTAGAAGTCATCTTTCTTCGGATCGATTTCTACCATTCCACCCAGATTCGTGTTTTGCAGCCCGGACTGGCAGCCTCTTGCAACCATGCGGATGGCTTTGATAATGCGCGGAGGGTTGCCAGTCAGAAGTGCCGACGCAACGGCATCGGGACCGGCATACCAGATCGGTCTATCAGATCGAAGGAAGTTAAAGCCGATGTTTAGGATCTTTCTGCCATAATCCGTTCGTACAGGAAGAATGTCATTCTGAGGTTTCACCAGGGCAAAAAACGATAATTGTTTCCAGAACTTTGGATCAAAAGTGGTATTAAGCTTTACACTCGACAGAATTCTTCTAGCTATCTTTGTGCAATCTTCAAAATGAACTGAACTCGCCCTCAACACGTTCCAATTCCCCAAAAGCGCATTTACGGTTGGATACTGGCTAGTGAAATCCGTATGGATGACAGGGACTTTTGTTTTTCTGATTCGGCATTCCGCACGTCCCCCGTAATAGCTTTGCATGACTATGCCGAGCGTTTTGTTTGGAACCTTGAACTGAGCTCTTGGAAGATTGATTTCCATTGCGTCGAGGTATGCTTTGGCGATTGAAGCAGGAGAATAAACTTTATCAGGATGCACTCTGATTGGATTGCGGTTGAACTCATCCTTCATTGCGTTCAACAGCCTTGCTGTCGCACCAACATCGCCACGGCAGTACGCAATTTCTTTCGAAGTGACGCGTCCGGATGCCTTGTGCTTAATCTTGCCTTCTACACCAAACGCTTTGCACGCTCGCTTCAGGCTATAGGCTTCGTTTCGAATTGCCCAACCGAGGGTACGAAGATCAAGAAAGCAGCCGTCGTTCGGCCATTCATCACGATGCCGAATGCTTCCCAACTTTATGAAAGCCATTTTGCTATTCATGGATGTAATGACAATCCTGGGTCTTTCCGGATTTGCCTCAAGCTCTCCGGTTTTGCGGCTCTTGCGGGTCGAAAGTCCAAGGGACCAGCTGCCTTTTCGACCGTTCGCCGCTCTGGCTGCCAGCCTCGAAAGATCGAACGGCAAATTGAATCCAACGACCAGTTCACCCCACCGAATTGATTTCCAAAAAATACGATTAACAAAGGAAGATCGGGTCATCAACCTTAGGGTCATCTTGGCCGGGAACCATTCGATATTGGCAGTGGTTTTTCTATGATCTCTGTAGCTTTCTAGAGTCTTTACGTCGGCAGGTGGAAGGTCGTCGGCATAGAATAAACCTTCCTCGATGCAGAGATATTTGCCGCCTTCCAGTTTGCAGCGCCGATAGCATCCAAAGTTCAGTCGCTGAGTTGCATCGACGGTCGTCTCCGTATCAACAATTAGGCAGTATCGGGGCCATTTCGCGGACCATCGCCGCTTCCTTCCTTTTTTATTCCGCACAGGCGTGTGCGCACGCACGAAGATATCGTGGCGCTCAGGCTCCGCCATGTTCGTCGAGCTAACTATGGGTTTATTTTCTTGAGGATGGCTTCCATCCTGGCTTTTTCGATTAGCCATAGACAAACAATGATTGCCTGGGAAGCCCTACTCAGCCGTTCCAATTCGTTCGATGTGTGCCGAAGGTCAACGCCAATATTTCGGAGCACTTCATGAAACTGATCGTGGTCGGTTTTGCAAAAGGGCATGGTGAACCACGCAACGTGGTTTTGACCACCAACGTGGTTGTGTTCTATTCCAGTTCGCGTGCCGCAGATAATGCACGCAGGTTGCATACATTTCCTGCGCGATGTCACGACTCTTCACCCAACGAGGCATAAAGGTCGTCAAAATCCAACTTTCCAGCTTCCTCAAGCCGAATCAGAGTTGCGATGTCTGTTATGAGGACATGCCCTGCAACTTTCATACCGCGAAGAGCCTTGACGGCAGCGGTCGCGCCATCCTCGCCCGCTCTTAACATCCTGAGAGCTTGGTTATAACGACCAAGCAGTCTTCTTTCACGCGAGCCGTGTACGACCTCCGGCATATGACCGAACTCTGTAAGAACATTCATCACAGCCGCGAGCTGATCTTCGGGGATTGCCTTCCATGGCTTTCCAGGGCCGCTGCGCCGAAGAGCTGGTCGGGCGCGCCGGACAACTGTTTCTGACTTGATTCCTTCTGTACGCGACGCTTTTGAAAGGGAGTCGTGATCCTGTAGCATTCGCCGCAAGACACGAAAAACCCGTCGTTGTAAATCGGCTTCGCGCGGATTAAGGGCGACGGTGCTAGTGCGGCGAACGCGGTTCCGCTTTACAATGCGTCGCTTTTGCGGATGTCGGCGCCGTGCCGTTTTTCTGGCGTGTCGTTTCCTCGGAGTCTTGCGCTTCCTACCAGGCTTCCGCTTTCTAGATTTCATCGGCCCACCTTCTTCCGGAGGACCGCTTTTGCTGGTGATGCTTTACGCTTGTGTATGTAGGTTAGCGGATGATCACTCAGCGCGAATCGGTCGAGTTCGGCACGAGAAATTAATCGACGCCTACCAACTCGAATCGAACTGACTTCGCGAGAAGCAACGAGTTTCGAAGTTGTACGAAGGGAAAGACCAGTGAGTGAGGAAAATTCTCTAAGACTTAGTAAAACCTTTTCGGCTAGCAATTTCGTCTCCCAGCATTGAACACACCAATTGGTGTGCCATCTGCCGGTTCCGTTTGCTCAGCCGGGGCCCGGGCCCATTTTGCGTCCTGACCCCACCCGCCTTTTGCGTTCCTACCCCGATGATCAGGGTAGGTCTACTTGGCAAAGTTTGCTGAATACTGCCAGCTGGGGCCCGGTCTACTTTGGGCTGTACCCACGGGGCGCGCTCTTAACTTCGTTGCACGCACCTGGCATCTCTACTGGGAGACGCGGTGACGAGAGTATGAGCCAGACTCTACCATGCCGTCAAGTGCGTTTCGGTGCTTACTTCATCCTTTCAAGTCACCTCCGGAAAGCGTAAAATATCCTTTAAAGTCCCCGAATTCAACAAGTTGCAACCAGGGGTCCGCTGGAATGGTCGAATCAATTCTGCCACGGCACGGAGTCGTTACGCTCTTCGGCTACGGCTCACGCCTGAGCGTGGAACGCGGCCACCTGATTTTGGAAGACCGAATCGGGCCAAGGCGTCGATATGGTCGGTTTGCCCGAGTGAGGCACGGCATTAAGCGCGTCGTTGCGATTGGATCAGATGGCTTTGTGTCACTCGCAGCCCTTCGCTGGCTAGCTGATCAAGATGCCGCTTTCATAATGCTTGAACGTGACGGGAGAGTCTTGGCGACAACTGGCCCGGTAAAACCATCGGATGCACGGCTACGACGATCTCAAAGTCTTGCGCACGAATCCGGCATCGCTCTAAAAATTGCCAGAGAATTGATTTCAGAAAAACTCTTGGCGCAAGAAAGAACCATTAAGACTTACTTCAGGGAGTCGTCTTGCGCATCAGACATCATGGATGCTCGAAAACAAGTCGGCACCGCCAAATCAAACGAAGAAATCCGGCGATGGGAAGCCAAAGGCGCGAAGGCTTATTGGAGTGCAATGCGAGAAGTGCCGATCAATTTCAGCAAGTCCGATTCTTCGAAAATCCCGGAACACTGGCGGCGATTCGGGAGCCGCATATCACCGCTCACCAACTCGCCGCGACTTGCTGCAAATCCTGCCAACGCAATTCTTAATTATTTGTATGCCGTCTTGGAGTCTGAGTCGCGGTTGGCGCTCGCCACGCTCGGGCTAGATCCCGGTATTGGAGTGTTGCACAACGATTTGCGTAGCCGCGACAGTCTTGCTTGCGACCTGATGGAGCCTGTCCGACCAAAGGTTGACAGTCTAGTTCTCGATTTATTATTTAAGGAACAATTGCGACGAGAGTGGTTCTTCGAGCAGCGCGACGGCAATTGTCGGCTTATGGGATCGTTTGCTGAAATCCTTTCGGAAACAGCGACGATGTGGCGCGCCGCCGTTAGCGCCTTTGCTGAGTGGATTGCCCGATGCCTTTGGGACTCGAAAATGCGGCAGGTGCGGAGTCAAGTTCCGGCAACCCGGTTGACGCAGTCTCACAAGAGCGAGAGCAGGGCAAAACTTAACGGTGGTGCCGGCAAGACGGGATGTGCGCGGCCAGTGCTTTGTCGAGTATGTGGTCAAATTCGAATTTCTACTAGCTCGGTCTGCGGTAATTGCATTTCCGCTTAGGGCTTCAACGACGCTGTGCCTGACGAATGAGAAAAGATTCTGAGAACCTGGGTACAACGCTCGGAGCTGCCGACGCCGGAGCGGAGCACGTTGTATTTACTTCTAGAGAAATACTTTAGATCTCGCTATATACGTTTCTCAATGACAGGTCTATTCGACATTCACGCTCAGGTTGTTGATTGACTCGGTCACGCCCGCGATTGTAACCGTTACCGTCAATCCACTGTAGTTCGCGACAGGCGTTCCAGGATTCGAAGGGGGCGGCGGAGGTGCGCTGCTGCCCCCTCCGCAACCAGCCACTAATGCGATCACGGTAATCAGAGCTAGAACCCCGTTCCACCGCCACTGGCGCTGGCGAGCGAAGAACAAAAGACAGATGGCAATGACCCAAATGACAGCAATTTCTTGAATTCTGAGGTTCGATCCAGGTACAAAACGGCGCTCAGAAGGTACGAGTACGAGTCCCCCCGTGGCCGCTTGGGTGTTGACCGTCAGAGCTACTGTCGCGGTGTTCGTCGATGAAGTGAAGGCTATCGTTGAAGGGCTGAAGCTGCAAGAGCTCTCCGGGGGTAAGTTCTGACACAAACTCGGCGTCAGCGCGCTAGAGCCGGTGAAGCCAGTCTGCGCCGTGAAAGTCAGTGTCGTCGAACCAGACTGTCCTGGGCTCGTCACCACAATCGTTGTTGGATTTGCGGCAATTGCGAACGCGCCGACATTCACAGAAATTGGGAGTGAGATTGAGCCCTGATAGTTGGTATCGCCACCATACTGGGCGGTGATGCTATTTTGACCAAACGGAAGCTGGGATGTCGAAAGAGTTGCCGTCGCCACGATGACTCCCTGGGCGCCCTGATAATTTGACAGCATTCCACTTCCCACCTGTATCTGACCAGAGAAGAATTTGACCGTGCCGGTGGGGGAGTTCCCTCCGCTGGTGACCGTTACGCTAGCCGTAAGCGTCACGCTCTGGCCGACAGCAACAATCGAAGCACTCGATTGGACTGATATTTGCGTTGAGGTCGGCGTGATTCCAAAGCTCACAGTGCCGGAAATGCTCGAATTAAAGCTGGCGTCACCGAGGTACTGAGCGCTCATTGAGTGCTGACCCGGCGCTGGCAAGATATAGCCGCTCGGCAAAACCGCCTGCCCCGCGGTACTGAGTTCGGGGAAAAAAGTGGTTGAAACAGGATTTCCGTCAATTGTGAACTCGACGAGGCCGGTCGGTGTTCCATTTCCCGATTGACCGCTAACGGTAGCACTGACCGCAAACGGGCTTCCGTAAGGACCCGAGACGAACGGCGTAGGGGTCTGAATTGATCCTTGAAATGTTGAAATCGCGATCGAGCTCGACTCAGGTGTGACTGTAACTTGAACGGAAGAAGAGTCACTCGGAAGAAAGATGCCGTCGCCTTCATAGTGGGCGATTACTGGGTACGTGCCACCCGGAAGAAACTTCGTGGTGCCAGAGGAAGAGCCATTTGCCAATGTTGCGGCGGTGACTGGTATCGGGAGTCCGTCGATTCCCACCTGAGCGATTAACAAAATATCACCTGTGGGTGTTCCCGATCCAGTCTGGGGCGCAACTGTGACGTTAAAATTGACTGGCGTCGTTCCATGCAAAATGCTTGTCGTTGGGTTGAGTGTGAAAGTGTTTACAGCAGAGTTTGTCGTTCGGATATTACCCCAATTATTCACCAGATTTGCAGCGTTCACAGAGCCCAGACCGGAAGCCAAATCGTAGCCGACCCCAGCTTGATAACTTGCGGTTGAAGTGCCGTACCCGACCTCACCCGGAACGGCATCATTGCCAAGGCTGATGTCGTTGAAAACGCATGAGGGAGCGGGCAGGCCAGTTTGGCTCGACCCGTTGCACTGCGATAGAGTTTCCTGTGAAGCGAGCCGATACAGCACGTAGTCAGCTTGACCCTGTTTCGTCCCTGTCTTTTGGTTGACGAGTGCCATGATCCCAGCAAACGACGGCGTAGATGCTGAGGTCCCTCCAACAAAAAGCAGGGAAATTTGTCCCTGACTGTTCACCTCGCAGGAAAGGTGCAAACAGATCAGGTAAGGATCATGATCTCCCGATGCATTCAGAGACACATCCGGAAGATCCCTTGCGTTGTCGCTGGGTATACCCGCAACTCCAGATTGCCAGGATGGCTTCTGGAAGAAGACACTGGCGCCACCGCCACCTGCGGCAATATTTGGCATCGCTCCACCCGAACAAGTGGAAGCGGTGCAGCTCTCGTTCCAAACGACTTCTGGAATGTAGGATTTGGCAGATGCCGTTACACCGCCGCCTGACGGATTCCAATAGGTGCTGCTATTCCCATTCTCGTTAAACTGGGTACCACCAACCGCAACGGTATAGGATGAGGATGCAAGCACGTTGACCGAGATAGGACCAGTCGCCGATGATTCTGATTTGCTGTCGCACCCTGTCGCACCGCTGTCTCCGCTCGATACAACGTAGGTGATTCCTTCTGCCGCTGCCTGTTGTGCGAGAGCCGCTACACTGCTGGCCTCGGTGCTGGTCACATCTGCCTCGCAACCACCGAAGCTCTCACTCATAACATTACCGTCGAAGTTATCTATAATGTAAAGTTCAGATAGCTCCACTCCATCCGTTGTATTGGTCGAAGCTGAGACAACTAACCCCACTCGGGCGCCGGGAGCCACTGCACCAGACCATGTCGTATCCAGAACTGCCTCGGCCTCCTCATCTCCTCCCAGATTTCCCGGGTCTGAACCATTTATGGACACTTCAGGAGCCGGACCGCTGAGGCCGAATACGCTGCGAAAATCGAACACGTCCTGAAGGTTAATATTGCTGCGTCCGACCACTGATATGATTGTTCCCGTACCATCGATGGAATTGTTATAAAGAGGAGTTACGTTGTAGATGGTGGCGAAATCTGCTGGGCCTAGCGCGTGAACCCCGCTCGGGAAGGTAACTTGTGGCCGTGCTCCAGCCTTGTATAGAGCCTCGACCCTCGCGCCTGAAAGAACAATCTGTGGCTTTTTTAGAAAATTATGAAGGGTTGCGATGCCTGCAACTATCGGCGCGAGCGCGGTGGGAATCTGCGGGTCGCTCGAATTGGCCCAATGATCCTCGCCGTTAACCCTGTACTGGTGAATTTCGGTGTGAAACGCGCCCTGTAATTGGCTGGCGGTGCCCGAAAACTCGATGACAGTACGGCCCTTGGCAACACCGTTGACCCGAAAACCTCGTGACTTGAGCCAAGAGGTGATGGTTTCTATGTCATTGTCCGATGGGCCGAACTGCTGGCCAAACTGCTCGGGCGTAAGCCATCTATGGTAGTTAGGTGAAGAATTATCTTGTTGTTGATCGAGCAGTATTTGCAGAGCGGCCTCCTGCTCCGGGCTGCGCCGAAGAACAAGAAGCATGCGATCAAGAGCGAGAACGGACGGTGCGGAACCGCGGTCGAATTCCGGTCTTGCCAAACGGTGCGTATTGCCTTTCAGGAGTGTCAGTTTCGTTTCGTCGATCGCCTCAGTGATTCGATTTGGAACACTGCTCTGCTGCGCAGGCGCGACGAGCGGAAAGAGCACAAGCAACATGGACATCAGCAGGATTGTACGAACGACCACAGGATTGGCGCTTATGGTTCCTCCTAGAAATTCGAAACTTGTCCGCGTTCCGAACCCGACAGACCAGGCACCGCGCGTGTTGCGTGCACGCTAGTGGGACACAACTGATTACGTGGACTATCTCATACCGCCAAGCGCGATGTCACATTCGTTCTCAACTAAGTGCCGAATGAAGTACAGCGAACGCTCAGGTTATATGGAGGGCAACTTCGAAATGCGATCAACTAAAGGTAGAGGTGTATCACTTTTCCCCGCCTTATAGCCTACCCCGTCAACGCGGTTGGTGTTTAGAAAAAGAAGAGCTCGGCTGCTCTCCCTTGCAGTCCTTAGCGGTGAACGAATTAACTGCGAAAAACGCGATACTACTCAGCTTTACTTCCGATGATCGGCAAACTCTGCTGCTTCTTTAAGTTCGCGATCTGCCGCGTCAATCAGATCCTTTGCTTTTTGCGCATGACCTCCAAGCTCATCTTTGTTATCTTTCTGAGCTTCGTCGATCTTTCCATAAGCTTGCTGAAGGTGACGCTGCGCCTCCGCGAGATTTGAATGCCGCTGCGGGTTAATGTTAACGACGGGACCTTGGGCGAGGGCGAACCCGCCGAATACCAAGGCACCTCCCAACATGAAGCTCAATATTAGATTCCTGCTTTTCATGGCGAGTGTCTCCTCTATGCGCAAGAGCTTTGACGTGTGTTGCTGAGGGCTGAGTAGGAGGATTGTATTCCATTCGGAAGAAGATTGGGTTGAAAAATGAACGGGCATACTTACTGCCTTTCCCCCCTGCTAACGCGGCGGAGTCAGGATTCGGAAGACATTTAACCATTATTCTTGGTTGCGAGCCCAGAACGGTTCGGTCGGACTCGAGAATGGGGCGGAGCTATAGTTTGCAAATGGGAATTGCAAAAATATGAGCGGCTTGTCTTTTTCAAGGGTTACGGGATGATAGAAATATCCAGTAGTGGGGCTTCAACCGAGGGGCTTGGGATTTGGAAAGCTGGAATTCTCCTGGGTGGGGCTGGCGGCTTCTTCTCTGCATCGCGCTAGCACTCTTTTTTCTCCACGCTGTCGTCCTGATAGCGGTCCCGTCGAAGTCCGTCGCTTCGCTGCTCTCCGATTCCATTCAAGTGGCGTTTGGCCTGATTGCAACAGCATCAACGATAAGTGCAGCGCGCCGGATGAATCGGTTTGGAAAGCATTTCTGGCTGCTGATTTCAGCATGTTTCCTGTTGTTGAGCGTGGCCCAGCTTATGGCCGGGTACTACAACAACTTCGCGCACCTTCCACTGCAGACACCCTGGCCGAGCGACGTGCTTTTCTTTGTGTGCATGGCACCCGCATTTATGGCGTTGTTTCTTGATACGGAACGCGGATTGGAGTGGAAGAATTGGCCGCGCATCCTGGATCTCGCGCAGGTTGTGATCCTGACCGTAGCGGCTCACCTGCTTCTGTTTGCGCCGCCTGAACACTGGAAGATGGACGGTGGAACTCTGGCCAGACTGACATGGCTACCGGACGCGGCGCGAGACGCGCTTCTGGTGGGAGCGTTCGCGTTGCGCGCGACAATGTCACGGCGAAGGCTGGCGCGGAACCTCTATGGAAGGATGGCGATCTTTTTCGCACTCTATTTCTCAGGGGAAGTGCCGTACCTCTACCTGCAATCCACAAAGAATTTGCAACCCGGCACGCTCTGGGATTTGGCATGGACCTTTCCTTTCGTAGCGATGACGATTCTGGCCGGTACATCAGGCCCCTTGCCGGAAGTGGCGGGGGCCGAGGAGCGATCGCGAGGCAAAGAAGATTATCTGGGCCAGTGGGGACTTATCCACCTCGTCCCGATGATCTTTCCGCTGGTCGTACTGCTGATGGCCGCCGGAATCGCGGAGAAGCAGCTGGGAGTCGCGGTCGTAATGGTCCTGGCGTCCTTCGCATGCTCGAGCGCGCGTATTATTTTCAGCGAAAGGCTGCGGCACCAATCGGACCTGGCGCTGGAAGAAAAGAACGCGTTGCTGAAATCCATCTTTGAAGGCACCGGCGATGCGGTGTACATCAAGGACTTGGAGGGGCACTACGTCATCGTTAATCCGGCGTTTGCGAAATACTTTGAGAAACCGATTGAGGAGATTGTAGGAAAAACCGCAGCGCAACTGTTCGATTTCGCGACAGCGCGGCGGCTCTCGGAAACCGATCGATTGGTGATCGAAACCGGCCGGGCACAAACATTTGAATACGAACTGCCATTGGTCCATGGGACGCGCGCATTTTTGGTGATGAAGAGTCCGTATCAAGATGGCCAAGGTAAAACGATCGGAGTCATCGTGGTGTCGCGCGACATCACGGAATACCGGGCGATGGAAGAGCGGTTGCGCCAATCGCAGAAAATGGAAGCCATCGGCACGCTGGCAGGCGGAGTGGCGCATGACTTCAACAATCTTTTGATGGTGATCGCGGGTTATGGCTCGGTATTGAATGAAGCACTGGCGGGAGAACCGAAGCTGCGCGGCCATGTCGAACAGATACAAAAAGCCAGCGAACGGGCGGCGGCGCTCACGAGGCAATTGCTGGCGTTCAGCCGAAAGCAGACTATTCAACCTGTACCACTAAACCTCAACACCGCGGTGAGCGGGGTAGAAAAACTTTTGAGGCGGCTCATCGGCGAAAATATTTCGATAGTGACGCATTTGAGCCCTGATCTCGGTTCGGTGAGGGCCGATCCCGGGCAGATCGAACAGGTGATTCTAAACTTAGCGGTGAATGCCCGCGACGCAATGCCCGATGGAGGCAAACTGACCTTGGAAACGAAACACCGGGAGATCGACGCGGGGCGAAACGGCCGGGCGGAGGCCATCAAGCCGGGACGTTATGTGGAACTGAGCGTGAGCGATACGGGAATCGGGATGGATGCACAAGTCCAGGGGCATGTATTCGAACCCTACTTCACAACAAAACCTTCTGGAAAAGGAACTGGGCTGGGCCTCTCGACGGTGTATGGGATCGTGCAGCAATCCGGAGGTTACATCAGCTTTTCCAGCAAATCAGCAGAAGGCACGACTTTCAGCATTCTTTTTCCACGCATCGACTCGGCGCAAGTGCCAAGCTCATCATCAGATTTGTCAGAGGTGTCCTATTCGGGCGAGGAAACCGTGCTTCTGGCGGAAGACGAACCGGCCGTATGTGATCTCGTACGCGCCATTTTAACCGCACGCGGATATACGGTTCTCCCTGCGCGCTTGCCTCAAGAGGCGGAGAGGATTTCTGAGACACACCAGGGAAAAATTGATCTGCTTCTGACCGATGTCATCATGCCTGGAATGAGTGGGGCGGAACTTTCCAAACGGATTGCGATGCGCATTCCCGGCATAAAAGTGCTGTTCATGTCCGGGTACATCGACGATTCGGTTATGCGCCAGGGGATCAGCGAAAATGAGACGGCCTTTCTGCAAAAACCATTCACGCCGATGAGCCTGGCGAAAAAAGTGAGAGAAGTGCTAGACGGAGCTGCGGTCCGCTAGGGGCGCTACTCAAGATGCGGCAGCTTTGGAAGTTGCTGGACGGTAATGGCCAGGGACGGCCCGCAGGGCAATGGCCAATCGGTTCCACGCGTTGATCGTCGTTACAACGAGCGTGAGATCCACAATTTCCTTTTCGTTGAAATACTTGCGGACTTCTTCGTAGACGGAATCGGGGACGTGAGTCTCTGATACCAAGGTGACGGCTTCGGTCCAGGCCAATGCTGCGCGTTCCTTGTCGGTGTAGAAAGGCGTTTCGCGCCATGCATCGAGTTCGTAAAGGCGCTGTTCGGTTTCGCCAAGGGCGCGAGCGTCTTTCGAATGCATGTCGATGCAATACGCGCAGCCATTGATTTGGGAAGCGCGCATCTTCATGAGGTGAATCAGGCTGTGCTC
>Ga0265354_1000045_pt1 | contig 20214 bp, 17 predicted proteins | sample NZE1metagenome_FD_189074 | JGI IMG/M metagenome (GOLD analysis project Ga0265354, IMG submission 189074) | Rhizosphere microbial communities from Maridalen valley, Oslo, Norway - NZE1 | ecosystem: Host-associated > Plants > Roots > Rhizosphere > Soil | place: Norway: Oslo | collected 2017-09-14 | reverse complement strand
GCGATCTTAACGGCATGGTCGATGTGCTCGATGATTTTGGTCCACTCTACTCTTGGCAAATCGCCGCGCAAAACGTATTCCCTTGTGACGCGGTCGCCCTCGATCAACTGACAGCCTTGCCTATCCCCGCACCGCTTCTGGACTTCCAGAGCTATGGCTTTGTCCCATTCCGGATGCGCTTTCTCCGCATTACGAAACTCCTGGCTCAGAAAGCCGACGTGATAATTAATTTGGATGACACCACCTTTGGCTGCTAACGCTCTGATCATATCGTCGGTCATGTTACGCGGCGCATCGCAAATGGCGCGGCAATCGGAATGCGACGCGAACACAGGTGCCTTGCTGACTTCCAAAACGTCGGCAAACGTCTTATCGCTGACGTGAGAGACGTCCACAATCATTCCCAGACGGTTCATCTCACGCACGACGTCTTTGCCAAATTCTGACAATCCATTGTGTTCCGGCTTGGCGGTCGAGGAATCGGCCCATTCGGCGTTTCCGCTGTGCGTCAGCGTCATGTAACGTGCGCCAAGCGATGCATAGCGACGAAGCACGCCGAGGTCGCTCGCGATCATGTGGCCGCCCTCGACACCAATGAGCGCAGCGATTTTGCCTTCCTTGTGTGCTTCGCGAATTCCCTCGGCTGTCGTCACGAGCACAAGATCGCTAGAATGCTTGCGAACTTGCTCATGCACGGCTTCAATCTGAGAGAGAGCGCGCTTTACCGCCTCGGGACCTGTAATTTTGCTCGGTATCCAAATCGAAAAGAAGATTGCCCCAAGGCCGCCTTCCTTCATGCGCGGAATGTCGATGCTTCCAAGAGCATTTCGTGCGCCCAGATCGAAGGCGGGATCGAGGAATCGCTGGGTGGTGTCGTCGTGCGTATCGATCACGATCGAAGAGAAATGGAGCTGCCTCGCTCGTTCCGAAATTCCGTCCACAGCGATTCCCCTCGCCAATATCATTCCCGCCGAAAGACACATCCCGAGTAGGAGAAGCGCCTTCGACACTCCCGACAGCTTCATTTTGTTATTGAGCTGCCCGCATCTCGCGGCTTACGGCTTCGTTCTGTTCCATCACGCGCAGCAAATTGCCGCCGAGGATTTTTCGAAGGTCTTCATCGCTGTAGCCCTTGCGCATCAGAGCTTCGGTGATCTGCGGCAGATGAGTGACGTCGTCCATGCCCTCGGGCATATTGGCTCCGTCGAAATCCGAGCCAAGCCCAACATGATCCGCGCCAACCAGCTTAACGGCGTGATCGATGTGGTCGATAATTCTTTCCCAGCTTACGTGCGGCAGTTTGCCTTCCGCGGTAGCCTTTTCGGTTATCTCGTTCATCTTTTTGTTCATGCAGTCATCATTGTCGCCGCACTCTTTTTTGAGCTTATCCATCATCTCGACCACACCACCGGAAAGTTTGTCCTCCGCGTCTTTGTAGGCTTGATCGATGAAGCTCTTTTCGTAGTTGATCTGAATGACGCCGCCCTTTGCGGCCAGCGCTTTGATCATGTCGTCGGACATATCGCGAACGTGATTGCAAAGCGCGCGGCATGAAGAGTGCGACGCAATCAGGGGGGCCTTGCTGACTTCCAGCGCATCGTAGAAGGTTTTGTCGGAGACGTGGGAAATGTCCACCATGATTCCCTGCCGGTTCATTTCGCGCACGACTTGCTTGCCGAAGTCCGTCAGACCGTTATGCTCGGGCTTGGCCGTCGAGGAATCGGCCCATTCATCGTTGTAAAAATGGGTAAGCGTCATGTAACGAACGCCTAAGTCGCCAAACATCCGCAGGACGCGGATGTCGTTTCCGATCATGTGGCCGCCTTCAACACCGATGAGCGCAGCAATCTTGCCTTGCGCGTGGGCGCGGCGCACTTCTTCCGCGGTGCGGCAAAACGCCATGTCCTTCGAATATTTATTTACGTTCTCATGCACAGCATCAATCTGATCGAGCGCCTTTTGCACTGCCGCAGGACCCATAATTCTGCCGTCGATCCAGATGGAAAAGAAAATGGCGTTCATGCCCCCCTCGCGCATGCGGGGGATGTCGATGTGCCCATCGGGGTTGCGCTTGCCGATGTCGAAGTCCTTCCAGAAGAAGCGCTGCGTGGTGTCGTCGTGCGTGTCGAGCACGATGGTCGAGAAATGCAGCTTTTTCGCGCGATCAGCGATGTCGTCCCCAGTCGCAACCTGACACAACAGAAATCCAGCAACGAGCAGACAAGCAATTAGCGAGACGCGGACCTGACGCATGTATTCCTCCAATGGAAAGGGTGCGGCGAGATTCTACCCTATTCGCCAGCCAACCAGCGCGTGTTTCGATGCCGGACGGTTCATTTCGGCGAGGGATTCGGATAACGGAATATCGTTCGACCTTGGTTGATAAATGCCGCGCGACGAGCCACCCTGTTCCTATCTCGGACACGGGCCGCTTGAAAACTCATTGCGCCTTACAGACTTTCCCGCTTAAATGAACATACGACGGATGGTATCCGCCCGGCCCCTCCTGCCTGGCAGCCTTCGCGTGCCCAACGGATATCCAATGACCACTAGCCTTAGCCTAGTTTCGGAGCTGGAACGTATCGCCAGTGCCGTCGAATCAGACGCCGCCGCCTTATCTCAAATTTCCTTGCCCGGCATCGCAGAACGCATCGCCAAAAATCTCGGGGTCAAAAGCGACGAGGTCGCACTTATGGGAGTGTCGACACGTTGGCGGCACCTGCACTTTCTCGTGCCGGAATCGCTCAAGCAAGTCGGCTTTATCCCGCTTTCCAGCACATCTGCTATTGCGGCGCGGACCGCTCGCGAAAGCCGTCCGGACATCATCAACAATTTTGCAGCCGTACGTCACGCGACAGTCTTCGAAGGCGTAAAAATTGGCGGCGAAAACTCCGAGATCATACAGAAGATGATTAGCGCTCCGATTCTTTCCGGCGAAAAAGTTGTGGGCGTCATCCAGGTCAGCCGCAAAGGGGCGAACCCGTCACTCGCCGGGCCAGACTTCAGTGCGGACGATTTAGGCAAGGTTTTGGCGCTTTGCAAACCGCTCGGGAAGTTGCTTCAGCGCATCTCCGGCGACTCTTGAACGGAATTTGCGCGTCTTGTCACAATCCATTCATTTTTACTCTTCAGGTCTACAAAAAATCCTCGAATTCGTTTGACACTGCAATACCTTCTTGTTATTTTTCAACAGCGGAAATTTTTCCGCTGTTACTCCACTCACGGAGGCACCACAACCCGGCACCATGGCGTTCGTTGCTAAGAAGATATTCCTCACCAAAGGCGTCGGAAAACATCGCGAAAGACTTTCGAGCTTCGAGCTCGCCCTGCGCAATGCAGGTATCGCCGCGTGCAATATCGTGCGCGTCTCCTCGATCTTCCCGCCTAACTGTAAATTGATTTCGCGCAGCGAAGGCCTGAAGCACATCAAGCCCGGTCAAGTGGCTTTCACCGTCATCAGCGAAAATTCTACCAAGGAAGCGCATCGCCTGATCGCTGCCAGCATCGGCCTCGCGCTCCCAAGTGATAAATTGATGTACGGCTATCTCTCCGAACACCACTCTTTCGGTGAAACCGAAGAAGTCGCCGGCGAATACGCCGAAGAGCTCGCCGCGGAGATGCTTGCGACTACTCTGAACGTGGAATTTGATCCGGATTTAAGCTTCGATGAGAAAAAAGAGGTCTACCGCATCTCCAACAAGATAGTTCGCACGATGAACGTCACGCAATCCGCCGTCGGCGACAAGCGCGGCCTCTGGACCACCGTTCTCGGAGCGGCGATCCTCATCGGCGAAGACGACTGAGTCTTTTTCTCAAATCTTGATCTTGTTTAATGGCGAATCCACCGGGCATCGTAGCGGTGTCGCTACTTTTCGCGCTTGAAATACCCGATGCGGTCGAGCACCGCTCCCACTATCAACGGCAGCGCCACGGTTGCATCATCAAAAACTTCGGCGAACTTCCCACCTTCTTCCGGAGGAACAAATTTGCCCCAGGAAACCGCTTCCGTGTATGTGCTCCCGCTCAACCCGCCCCAATGTACGGGCTCCGGGCAAATCCGCACGCCGTAGTTATAGCGCTTCAGGGGAATTTTCTTGTAACCGCGCCTCGCCAGCAACTCGGCGTAAACTCCGAATTGCTGCGACCAATTCCGCGGTACGCCTCCGCCCACCGTAAAAAGGCCCATGCGCTTCGTTGCTAGCATCGTGTCCGCGAATTTCTCGAAGTCCTCAAATGGATCGAAGCGCAACAGCGGCTTGTTCTCTCTCTGCCGCGCGATCTTTTGCAGCGCAAAATCGATACCCAATTCTGAATCGCTGAACGCCGGCACAAACACAGGCACATTGTGCTCGTACGCGGATTTCAGAATTCCCCGCCCCCCCCCTTGTTTGTGCAAGGTCTCGCCGATCTTCCGGTGAATCTTCCAACTGCACGCAACTTCCTCCGCATCCCAATGCGAAAGGACGTCGTCCATCACTTCTTCCACATGATCCAAATTAACTTCCGGCTCGAGCGAATCGTAAACACGGTTGTAACCCGCGTGGAATAATTCCTTGTCGTCCATTTTCGGGTCGTAGCGGAAATGAGAGTGCCCCGTCGCTTCCACAAGACCATGCGCCATCAGCGCGCCAGTGGAAACAACAGCTTTGACCAAACCACTCTCAATCAAATCGCAAAAGATGAAACCCATCTTCGCTACGGTCAGCGCGCCAGAGAGCGTCATCACCACAAAACAATCTTTGTCGCGCGCCATGGTTTCCAAAATGTCGGCAGCATCGCCGATTTGCCGGCCAGTGAAAGCGGTATTGCCCATCGCGCGAACTAATTCGTCGATGGTGCGACACTTCGACAAATCAATCGGAAACATCGGCCGCAACTTATCCTTCACCGGATCGTGCAGTACGCGCCCCGTGACCGTCTTTTCGTGCCGCTTTGCCATCTGCTCTCCTCGAACTCACTTACGCTTTCGTTTCAGAACTTCACACCAAGTCCCACTGTGCAAATTTCGTAACGATTGATATTACAAATGCGACCCGATGGAAAGAACAAAACGCAACAGAAAATGTTTCTACGAGCATGATAAACTAATTTTTATGACAAAGAAATTCACAATCGGTCTTTTGCAGATGCGCAGCACTGCGAACCCCGAGGAGAATCTTTCGCGTGCCATCGAGAAAATCCGCGAAGCCTCCGCGCGCGGCGCGCAAATCATCTGCATGGATGAACTTTTTCGTGGCGAATATTTCTGTCGCACCGAAGACGCCGACCTCTTCAATCTCGCCGAACCAGTTCCCGGCCCCGCCACCGATGCGCTTGCGAAAATCGCAAAAGAGCTGAAAGTCGTTCTCGTCGTTTCCATTTTCGAAAGACGCGCCGCGGGGATTTACCACAACACCTGCGCCGTCCTCGACGCCGACGGCTCGCTCCTCGGCAAATACCGCAAAATGCACATCCCCGATGATCCGCTCTACTACGAAAAGTTTTATTTCACGCCCGGCGATCTGGGTTTCCCGAATTTTGACACCGCGTACGGCCGCATCGGCGTCCAGATTTGCTGGGACCAATGGTATCCGGAAGGTTCGCGCCTCACCGCCCTGCAGGGCGCCCAAGTCATTTTCTATCCCACAAGTATCGGCTGGCATCCGCACGAGAAAGCCGAATTCGGCGCAGCCCAGCTCGATGCCTGGCGCACCATCCAACGCGCACATGCTATCGCAAACGGCGTTTACGTTGCCGTGGTCAATCGCGTCGGTTATGAAGGCAAACCTGAAAAAGGCGACGCAGGCCTTGAATTCTGGGGAAATTCTTTCGTTGCTGACCCTTTCGGCCGCATTCTCTCCGAAGCCTCGAACGACAAGGAAGAAATCCTGGTGGTCGAATGCGACCCAGCCCAAAGCGAAGAAACCCGCCGCAACTGGCCCTTCCTGCGCGATCGCCGCATCGACGCCTATCAACCCATACTGAACCGCTGGCTTGGCGAATAAAGCACTTCAATGATCGCCTGCCCGCATTGCTCGCTAGCCAATCGAGACGGCGCTCAGCTTTGCGACTGCGGCTGGGATTTCACATCCGCGAGCATGAAGGCGACGGTGCTGTCTCCAAGTGATCCGTCCATTAAGCAGAAGGCGCCCAAGTGGACGATTCTGCTTCCAGAGATCATCTTGCTTCCGATCGCTCTGCTCGTCTGGTCGCTGCAGCATTCCTTTTGGCTTGCGTTTGCTCTTGTCGTAGCAATTCCAATCGTGCTTCTCGTTCTGAAGCGATGAATCTATTTTTCGTGTAGCAGACTCGTTCTCGCCTCCGCGACCTTCTTCGCTGTAACCTCTGCGCAATCTGTGTTAAAACAAACATTCGCGTCCGCCACCGAATGAGCCGCTCCTCGCCCAACCAAACTCCACACGCTCTCGGCTTCAAAATGTCCGCTGAGTGGGAGCCTCACGAAGCCACATGGCTAGGCTGGCCGCACGAGCTAACCGACTGGCCTGGAAAATTTTCTCCCATCCCATGGGCCTTCGCGGAAATCGTTCGTCACCTGTCGCAGGTCGAGCGCGTCTATCTTCTGATTGAAAATAAAGAAGCCGAATCCAGAGTCCGCACTATCCTTAAGAAATCCGGCGCCAATCTCGCCGCAGTAGATTTCTTCCGGATTCCCACTGATCGCGGATGGATGCGCGACTCTGGACCCATCTGTGTAAAGAATTCTTCCGGTGTAGTCGCCTACACGCACTGGCGGTTCAACGGATGGGCCAAATACGAAAATCACAAAAGAGACGCCGCAGTTGTTTCCGCTGCAAACAAGAAGCTCAAGCGCCGCCTCTGGCAACCGGAGCATAACGGAAGACGCGTCGTTCTCGAAGGCGGAAGCATCGACGTCAACGGTCTCGGCACGCTGCTCACCACGGAAGAATGTCTTCTCAGTAAAACCCAAGAACGTAATCCCGGCTTTGGCCGCGAAGACTACGCCGAAGTTTTCAAGAATTATTTCGGTGTCAAAAACGTTCTTTGGCTGAAGAATGGCATCGCCGGCGACGACACCCACGGCCACGTAGACGACCTCGCTAGATTCGTCGATCACAGAACGGTCGTCACAGTCGTTGAGAGTGATCCGAAAGACGCCAACTATGCCCCTCTCCAAGAGAATCTAGCCCTACTAAAAAACATGAAAGACCAAGACGGCCGTGCGTTGCGCATCGAAACGCTCCCCATGCCCGCCCCAGTTTATTTCGATGGCCAACGCCTTCCTGCAAGCTACGCGAATTTTTACATCGCCAACAAAATCGTCATCGTCCCTATGTTCAACGATGCGAACGACCGGATCGCTCTCAACACCTTGGCCAAACTCTTCCCGACCCGTGAAATCGTAGGGATAGCGTGCCGCGATCTCGTCCTTGGCCTCGGCACGCTCCATTGCATGACGCAACAGCAACCGAGCATCCGATAAGGATGCGAGTCCTGGGGAGCATCGCGACGAAGGACCTCTCTGCGAGGATTGGCAGGACGCTCTTTTGTTATTTCGCGATTTTTCGGACCGGATCTGATATTCACAGAATCGCTCGCCCAAATTTGCTAGACTGCTGCACACCATTTCTTACGCTAAACGCATCAAATTTCTGGGAGGCTGAATGTCCGCCATTCTATTGAGCGTTCTGTTCGAAACACGCGGTGTCTGGATAGCTCTCCCCAGCGGATTCTGGGGCTGGATTGTCATCGGCCTCATCGCCGGATGGCTGGCTGGAAAAATCTCGCGCGGCCGTGGCTTCGGCTGCATCACCGACATTATTCTTGGCATCGTCGGCTCGTTCATTGGCGGCTGGATTTTTATGCGCCTCGGTATTTGGGGCGGCGGCTTCCTCTACTCTCTCGCCGCAGCTACGGTTGGGGCCGTCCTACTTGTCTTTATCGCCCATCTCTTTAGCGGCGGCGATCGCTAGTCGCACTTCCAAGCAGTCCCTTTCTCCCGATGTTGGCTGCCGCGCGCAGCCAAACTGTGCAATAGGAGACACTGGGCGCCGACAAGGACCGCAGCGCGCGCCCATCATCCCACTGTGATACGATTCCTATGCAGATTATGGAGATAACCTTTCTTTGAGTAAGTCTACGCAGTCTCTACTGGCAATACCTCTCGGCGGTCTCGGCGAATTTGGAATGAACATGATGGTCCTTCGTCTGGGTGACGACATTCTCGTCATCGACGCGGGCATGATGTTTCCGGAATCCGAACTCCTCGGCGTCGACCTCGTCATCCCCGACATAACGTACCTAAAGCAGAATCGCCAACACATTCGCGCCATTGTCCTCACCCACGGTCACGAAGACCACATCGGCGCACTTCCGTACATTTTGCGCGACTTGAACGTTCCTGTGTATGGCACCCGCTTCACTCTGGCGCTCGTAAAGAAACGCCTCGAAGAAGCCGGCCTCCTCGCCTCCACCACTCTTCGCGAAGTCATTCCCGGCCGTCTTGTCGAAATCGGCCCGTACGAAATCGAGTTCATCAACGTAACGCACAGCACCATCGACTGCGTCGCGCTCGCCGTTCGAACGCCACTCGGCGTGATCATTCACACCGGCGATTTCAAGATCGACCAAACTCCGGTCGATGGCGCTCCCTTCGATCTTCACACCTTTGCTCGTTATGGCGCCGAAGGCGTCCTCGCGCTTTTCAGTGATTCAACCAACGTCGAGCGTCCTGGCTTCACACCTTCCGAGCGCGCCATTGTTCCGCGCATCGAGGAACTTTGTCGCTCAGCTCCGCGCCGCGTCATCCTTTCCTGTTTCGCGTCATCGATCCACCGCATTCAACAGGTGATCGACGTCGCTGGTCGCGTCGGACGCAAAGTCGCGTTCGTCGGCCGAAGCATGGTCGACAACGTCGAAATCGCGCACTCCATGAATTACCTGCGGATTCCTGACGGCATGGTGGTCCGCCCGCAAGACATTCGCAACTTCGACCCCAAGCGAATCGTGATTCTTGCCAGCGGCAGCCAAGCCGAACCGATGTCTTCCCTTTCGCGCATCGCCGTCGACAATCACCGTTTTGTCACCGTCGACGAAAACGACAGCGTCATTCTTTCCGCACGAATCATTCCTGGCAACGAAAAAGCCATCTTTCGGATGCTCGACCACATGTTCCGCCGCCGCGCGCTCGTCTACTACGACAATTCCGCGGGCACGATTCACGTTTCCGGCCACGCTAGTCAGGAAGAACAAAAGCTAGTCCTGCAGCTCGTTAAACCGAAATACTTCATCCCCGTTCACGGTGAATATCGCCATCTTTTCCGCCATGCTGCGCTTGCCCATCAACTCGGTTGCGTCTCCGGAGAAATCCTTCTTCTCGAAAACGGTAAGTGCATTGAATTTACCTCGGATGGAGTTCGGCGGCTTGATCCAGTAACGGCCGGCCGCGTCTGCGTTGATTCCGGTTCACTGGAAGAGATCGAAGATGTAGTGATCCGCGACCGGAAACATCTATCCGAAGACGGCGTAGTCGTGCCGATTATTGCGATCGACAAACACACTGGCAAAATGGAATCGCAGCCGGAGATCGTCACCCGCGGCCTCTTCAGCGACAACGGTCAGGAATTAATCGCCGGCGCCCGCGAAGTGATTATGAAAACGGTCGAGCAGTCTAACGCGGAAGAGAAATCCGACTGGGGCGTCATCAAAGAAAAAATTCGCGTGGACCTCAAACGCTACATCAATAAACAAACTTCGAAGCGCCCGCTAATCCTGCCGGTCATCCTGGAAATTTGAACTTCCTTTAATGTTTATGGGTGACTTCCGCTAGGGCTTCGAGGTCGCGGCAGCCGCAGCCGCGGGCGCAGCTGTTTCGGAAACTACTAGGTATTCGTATTTCTTTCCGTTGGCTTTAAATTTCATCTTATCTTTTTCCAGCGTGAACTCGACACTCGTATTCACGGGTATCAATGCTTTATCAGCGGGCTTCTCCTGCCGGACGTGATACTCAGTACCCTCCGCCCTGACAACATATTCCTGGCAGAGCAGTTCCGCCGTTTGCTTCTTGTTCTTCACCTGCGACCCGCAGGCCACCGAACTCTCCGAAACAATCGTTCCTGCCTGAGGCTCCTTTGCCGCAGCAGGAATTCCAGCCAATACTGCAACTGCCACCAACACAAATGTCTTTCTCACATCGCCTCCAAGGGACCTCACGGGCTTTCCCGCCACGTAAACAATGAATCGGCCCAGTCCACCCTGGTTCAACTTTTAGCCAATTCAAACGTTCGCTTCCACTCCCTTTTCAACTCCTGTTTCGCAAGAGTAGCCAGCGCATCGCGCCTGAGTCTCGCACACACAATGTTAAGTCGGCGCGAGCAGGAATCTCTTTACGCCACTACTCGGCTCCTCCGCCAAACAGCCGCAACACAACGCCGGTGGAAATCCAATAGTTGGTCTGATGAGTGTCCGTGCCGAACGCAGTCTTGTAGTAGTCCACGTCGATCAAACGGATTTCCCACCGATGAGATGGGTGGATATCCACTCCGCCTCCCACTTTGTACGAAAGCGTGGCACCCGTGGACGACGTATAACCGGCGCTACCGCTTACGGTTGTTTTAAAGTTCGATCCTCCGACCAGGGCTTCAGCAAACGGAGTTATGCCCCATCGATTTCTCGCTCGGTAGAAGAAACGCGGCCCGTAATGATTTCCATAGAGCACATTCTTGGCGCCGTCCACCGTTTCGACGTTGTAGCTAGTGTCCGCTAGAATTTGCAACCACGATCGTGCATTCCAGCCAACCGACCCTAACCCTCCAATCGAATTGCTCCCGAACCCTGTGCCACCCATGCGTGCAAAAGCGAAGCCGCCATACAGTTCTAGCAACGGAGCCGCGCGAACGCTCGGGCGCGGTTTCTCCCAGCTTTCCTTCAGGTCCGCAGGTCGAACTGCGGGTGCCGCCGGTTTAGCTGGGGCGGGCTGAGCTGGTGCTGGTTCAGCCGGTGCTGCGGCCGCTGGTTCAGGTTGTGCTGGTGGCTGGGCAGCGGCAGGCTGAGTCTCAGCCGCCGCATCCGAACTCGGCTGCTCAACAGAAGCAGTCGCCTCCTGCGCATCTGCATTGGGCGTTGGCGGCGCCGCCGGTGGTGTCGTGAACACCGGAGCTGACGTCGCTGCAGGCCGCCCTGCCAAAGGCTGAGAAGCTGCGGGCTGCGCGGCCGTAGGCTGAGCCTCCACTACCGCACTCGAACCCTGCTGTGAGGCATTGGCAGACGTTGCCGTCCCATTCGAGCTGATGGTGCTTGAAGCGGATGTGGGCGCTGCGGACGCTACCTCAACTGCTGTGGGCTGCGTGGTGTTCACTTGCACCGAAGCTGCTGGTGGCGCTGCTGCTTGTTGCGTCGCCACCTGAGGCGTCGCCGACTGCGGTTGGGTAGCAGCCGCATTAGGCTGCGCATCGAACGGAGTCGAGCGCGGAATCTTTGTCTTCTCTGCCGCGGTTTGCAAGGACGGCGCCTGTTGGCTCGTCTGCGGCGTCGAGGCCGCTGGCTGCAACGAGGTGGCCCCACGATCCTGCGAGATCAAGCTCGAATAGACGTACCCTACCTGCCCGTCTTTCGTCTGAATCCGCGAGAAATAAAACCCGTACACCAAAATCGTAAATCGCTCTCCGCAAGGCATTGAGGCGACGACGTCCTGCGACTTCCTGGGCTTGCCAAAGACCTGCGTCGCTTCCGCACTCTTCGAGCAATCGACGAATCCCACTTCGTCAGCCCAAGCTCCAGAAGCCGCCAGAAAACATACCCCCAACGCAACAAGCAATCGATTACGCAACATCGCCCCTCCTCCGCTCGGCCACACACCGAGCCCTCAAGAAGCTTACCGAGCGACGCTCCGCCCCATCAGATGGACCAAAGGCCAGTAGATTCCAAAACGGTACTGTCCGAACAGCCGGGTTCATCCTCAAACATTCTTCTCGTTAGGATTGACTTATAGAGGCACAACCTCTGCATTTCCAACAACCAGATACGCTGTCCGTCTTCGTGGCGATGGTCAACGACTCTGCCGCGAACGGGGCTTATTTCGTGCTCGAGGGCGTAAAATGAAGAGTAATTGAGTATAGGAGGAGGTTCACGCGCGCCTTGTAGTCCGCAGCGAGGTAGATAGTCAAGGTTTTGCCGTTGGTTGTGCGCTGGACAGTCACTTGCCCTGGCTCAAGTTGAATGTCGTGTTCCCGGGCTTTATGGATGACCGCGTTGCGAAGGTCCTCGTCGGAGTTGGGAGCCTCGAGGCCGATGCGGGCGCCGACCTGCGCGGCGATGTCCCGCATATCTGTTTGCAGTTCGAGATTGACGATCTCACAGGAAGCGATTTGCCAACCAACCGCAACGGCCAACGCAAGAACGGCCAATCCCAGCAGAATTTTGGCTTTTCTACTCAAGACGATGCGCCCCATTTGGCGCCCAACCCATTTTATTGCGAGCTGGCGGCGAGCGGCAGCCGCGGATACTTCCCCGTTGCCATTTGGATATCCCAGAAGGAAACAATCACTAACGTTAAGTTCCATGCCGAAATCCTCATCTGCGAAACGCGGGACTTAAAGCTCCTTAAATCTCACATCAGCGGAAACCCGGGGAGTGGCGGTCTTCTTGCTCTCTAAGAGTCGGATGACCGAAGTTCTGACGTTTTTGAGAAGGGTCTCTACCGCGAGCAAGCGAACGGTCGCGGGCGAGCGCTGGAGTTCTACTCCATGCAGGGACGAGAGACCAAGCGCACCATTCAACACGACCGCATTTCTCGAGCCCATGATTAATAAACTCTTAGGAGGCTTTTCTATGGCGACGAACAAGGAAGAGTTCCTGGCAAAGGTTAACCGCGCGCATGCTGTCAGAATTCAAGCGGAAGAGTTCGTCAGAGCAGGTGGCGACCTGAAGTCGGAGGAAGCGGCGCCATTAGGCGCCGAAATGCTCGAAGCTTGGAACGAACTCGCCACCGAGTTCGCGCACCCGGTCTTGAAAGACAACCAAAAGAAACTGGCGTGAAGGCGCGCAGAGGCTCCGGAGATATTCCCCCACGAATCCGCCCGGATACAGATTTAGGTCGATGAGACGGCTGTGTCTCAGACGACAGCGAGGAGGGTCCCACTTATCGATTGCTGTGGGACCATCCTCTCCACTGGCGACTAATTAGGTTTCTTCGGCGCAGGCCTAGCCGCGTGATCGGAATCCCCGCCCTTAGCGCTTATGAGGGCCAGGAAGTCTCTCGCGTTAAACGGATAGCGCCGTACGGACTGTTGTCCGGTAGTGCTCAAGGTGACATCCACGCGGCGGTTGTTGGCCAGGACCAGGAGGGGCAGTTTGTTCATCATTAGCTGGCGCTCTTCTGGAGTGATGTCAGGATTCTGCGCAAGCTGTTCCTTGGTCTGTTCGGTCGTAAGCTGATCCTCTTCGCCGTAGGAGCGCGCGTCAATGTGGTCCGCAGGAACACCGTGTTGTACCAGGAAGGCCTTGGTGCGTTCCACGCGCCGTTCTGTCAGGCCCTTGTTGTACTCCGCTGTGCCGCGCGGGTCGGCATGGCCGCCGAGGATCAAGTGTGCGTCTGGCTTGAACGTCAAATACCTCGTGAAGTCGGCCGCCAGCTTTAGCAAAACCTGCTCCTGGCTACCGAGCAAGCCTCCCGCAGGATTGGCCACCGTCGGGCGAGCCGTCGCAAAGTAGATGCTATGAAGTGAGAGCCTGACTTCCAGCTCAATCTGTTCCGGAGGAGGCGGCGGTGTTTGCACTTCAATTCCTAATTCGCAATCCGCGCCGCCACCACGACCGTCGTCTACATGGCCATTCACGGAATAGTGGCCCGCATTCAATCCTGCAGTCTCGAATCGTACGGAGGCATCCCTGCCGCGGACATGGCCGCCACTGGACCTCCACGTATAAGTAAGCGGGTCGTTATCCGGATCACTGGCCGTTGCGGTGATTTGGACTGTATCGCCAATGAACACCGTATTGCGGTCCGCGGAGCAGCTCATCGTAGGCGGACGATTGGGCTGCGGCTCGACAGTAATCGACGATGAGCAATCGGCCCATCCGCCGCGGCCATCGTCCACGCGCACTTTCACAACATATGTTCCCGGATTTGTGCCGGAAGAGTTCCATCTTGCCTGTGGACCATTACCTTCCACTGCACCGCCGTTGGCGGTCCAGGAAAAAGTCAAAGGATCGCTGTCGGGATCGCTGGCGTCAGCGCGTACCACGACGTAATCCCCGGAACCAAAATAAACCATCGTCTTATCAGACGAGCAGGAAGTTATTGGCGGATGATTGGCAGGCAGCGGCGGAGGCGCTGGATTTCCGCCAAAGCGGAACAGGATTCCGGCGGAGAGGCGCATGTTGCTTTGCCACTCTTTATCGACAATGTAGATCGAATTGGGATTCTGGAAGCGCGTGGCCAGAAATTCAGCTTGAAAAAGTCGGAGTGCGATGCGGTGGTTCAGTCTGTAATCAAGCCCGCCTCCCGCAGTCATGGTGAATACTGTTTCACGCGGAAGAGGAGTGCAAGCATAAATAGGAGCGGTGCAGTCATCCAGAGTGAGTTCGTCGGCGTGCGCCACTCCGGCAAGAACCTGCAGAAACGGAGTGAACCTGCCGTGGTCGCGGAAAGAAAGGCGCGGGCCAAACATCACGGTGAACACGTTGCTTTCTGCGTCGACTACGCGGGAAGGCGTGAATCCAGGTCCTTCATTGGTGAACTGCAAGGAATTGACTCGGAAACCGGCAAAATCGCCAACCAAACCCCAGTGCCTGTTGAAATTGTAGGCCAGTGAAGTGCTGCCGCCATTCATCGATTCCATCCGGTTTTCCGTGCTATACGGAATAGCTCTCCAATAGGAGTAACCCAGGAAGAGTTCCAGCTTTGGCGTCGAGTCGTTTTGTGTTCTTTCTCGGCGCGTGTGTCTCCCCGAATGGCTTGCGTTTCCTTCGCCAGCGGACGTCTGCGTGGAGGCTGGTGCTGGCGAAGAAGGCAGTGGTTTTGCGGCGGGCTTGGCCGCGGCAGCTGAGGCCGTGGGCGAACTCACGGTCTCATCCTTTTTGGTCGTGTCTCCAGGCTTGGGCGTGTCGTCCGCGAAAAGCGCAGGCACCAGAAAGATAGCAATCGCCACTGTGGGAAGAATGCGTGTTCCCAATTTCATTGTCGCCTCCAGAATCGTGCCTACTGGCCGCGAAGCGGGCCTAAGACCCCCGCTTCGCGGCCGTACATCTTGTTCGTCACGCTTGCCCTTCGAGTGCTGCTTGTCCTACGGCGCAGGTACACTGACTGTGCTGGCGTTAATTGTGGCCGAGCCTGTTCCCCCGGCTGCGCCGCTGAACATGCTTCCCGTCACTGCTGCTCCGGTATTGATCGTGATACTGGTTGCGGCGAGGACATTTCCCTGGAAGATGGAACCGACGTCGATCGTCGCGGAAGTGTCCACCTGCCAGAAGACGTGGCTAGCCTTCGCGCCGCCTGCCAGAATTACTTGTGAACCGACTCCCGTTGTAAGCGTGGATCCCATCTTGAAGATGAAGACCGCGTTAGGATCGCCCTGAGCGTCGAGAGTTACGTTGTTGTTTGGCCCTGCCCCCGAGATCAAGACGGATGTGGAGTTAACGTAAAGGCCCGGAGTGAACGTCAATCCTCCCATGTTTCCTGGCAGGGTTTGCGCGTTCGTGGACCGGCTGGTCGCATCGTTGAACGCAGCCAAAAGATCGGCTTGGGCTTGCGTGACGATTGGATCGTTGACGTGAATGGTTCCATTCACTTGTCCCGGCGGAATGCCTTGCGAAGTGCCCGGAGCCAATCCAACGTTGCCGTTGATCACTACAGGCCCTGTGCTGCTGATGGATGCCGTGGCCATCACTGCAAAACTGCCCGCTGAACCGAGGTTGATCATCGCCGGTCCTGCAGCGCCGGTGGCCGTGCCCGTTGTGAAGCTCCACGGATCCGGTGGAGTCGACGCCGGCCCGCTGGCAAGGGCGTTGCCGGACAGATCCGTGACCATGTTTGAAATCGTGGCCGTATATTGCGTGTTGGCCGTCAGATTTGCTGAGGGCATGAAGGTTGCGATTTGGCTTGCGGAATCGTAGGTGACCGTTCCGCTGACCGGAGCCCCTCCTGCTCCCGCAACAGCGAGAGTAAAGGTTCCGTTGTTGATCGTCGTCGGATCCATCGCGGTGCTAAAAGTGGCGCTGACGGTCGAGTCTATGAAGACATTAATGGCCGCGCTCACTGGGTTTGTGACGGTGATCGTCGGGCCGACGAGGTTAGTGGCAACGCCGGTTGTAAAGCTCCAGACGTAGTTGGCGGTCATAGCAACGCCTGTAAGGTCTTTGCCGGCAGTGGTAATTGTGGCTGTGTACTGCGTGGTCGCAGCCAGATTCGCTGTTGGAGTAAAGACCGCGGTATTCCCGGCATAGCTGACGGTTCCTGGGACTGCGGCGCCGCCGACCGTTGCCGCTACCGTGAAGGTCCCTGCCGCGGAAATCGTGGACGGGTCCATGGACGTGCTAAACGTCGCGGCTACTTTTCGATTGAGCGGGACATTAATCGCCGCGCTGGCAGGATTGGTGGACACGACTGTCGGCGCGACTGCATTCGCCGCGGTGCCCGTTGTGAAACTCCAAACATAATTCGCAGGCAGTGCGTTGCCCTGGGCGCTTTGTGCAGCGGTGGTCACTGTCGCCGTATATTGCGTGCTGGCTGTGAGTGCGGCGGTAGGCGTAAAGATGGCGGTATTGCTGGACGCATCGTAGATGACCGCGCCTGGCACGGCAGTTCCGCCGGTCGTAGTAGCCAACGTGAAAGTTCCGGCTGCCGTGATTGTGGAAGCAGTCATCGGCGTATTGAACGTCGCGGCAACCTTCTGGTTGAGCGGAATGTTGGTCGCGCCACTCGCAGGGACCGTGGAAGTAACAGCCGGTGGAGGAGCAGTAGTAAACGTCCAGACGTAATTGGCGGCCAGAGGTGCGCCGGTTGTATCGGTCGCGCCAGTGGTAATGGTAGCGGTGTACAAAGTGGACACCGCGAGACGCGCGGCTGGAGTGAACGTTGCCGTGCTCCCGGAGTAGCTGACTGCTCCAGTGACAGGAGTCACGCCCGGGCCGGTCAATGTAAATGTAGTTGTATTGATTGTGGAAGCTTCCATCGGCACGCTGAAGGTAGCCGAGAGAACGATACCTTCGGCGACAGCGACGGCGTTGCTCGCAGGAACCGTGGGTGGAACCACTGCCGGCGGTGGAGCGGTCGTGAATGTCCACACAAAATTCGCCGCGAGAGGCGCGCCGGTAGTGTCCTGCGCTCCCGTAGTGATCGTGGCCGTGAACAAAGTGTTGTTGGCTAGAATGGCCGTCGGTGTAAATGTCGCGGTATTGCCTGCGTAGGTGACCGCACCCGCGACGGCAGTAGCGCCTGGGCCTGTCACTTTGAAAGTTGCTCCCGTGATGGTTGCTGGATTCATGGCCACGCTAAATGTGGCGGAGATGGGTGTATTGACAGCCACAGCGGTTGCCAGATTTGCCGGAATTGTAGAAACAACGGTTGGCGGCGGAGCGGTAGTAAATGTCCACACGACGTTGGCCGTGAGCGGTGCGCCAGTGGGATCTTGCGCACCTGTGGTGATCGTGGCCGTGAATAAAGTGCTGTTGGCGAGAACTGCCGTCGGCGTAAACGTCGCCGTCATGCCCGAATAGGAGACAACGCCGGCCACGGGAGTGGCCCCAGGCCCAGTCACCGTGAAAGTTGCACCGGTGATGGTGGCAGGATTCATAGCTTCGCTGAAAGTTGCGGAGATGGGCGTGTTGACGGGAACAGCGGTTGCCAGATTTGCTGGCACAGTGGAAACGACGGACGGTGGCGGCGCGGTGGTAAACGTCCACACATAGTTCGCACCCAGCCCGATACCTGCGGGATCCAGGGCCCCGGTGGTAATCGTGGCGGTATACGTAGTGTTGGCTTGAAGGTCGACGTCGGGAGTGAATGTCGCCGTGGAACCTGCAAATGTGACGACTTGTGGTTTAGAGATAATTACGGCAGCCTGGCGCGCTCCTTTGGACTGGCGAGGCGAGCTTGCTCCGTGCGCGACTACTCCCGCAACAGGACCGCCCGGGCCAACGACAGTAAATGTACCCGCGTTGATCGTGGCCGGATTCATTGGCTCGCTGAATGTCGCAGAAATAGTTGTGTTAACTGGCACGGCCGTGGCTCCAGCCGCCGGGACTGTCGAAATGACGGTCGGCAAACCAGTTGTAAAGGTCCACACATAATTCGCTGCCAAAGCATTGCCGGCGGGGTCGGTCGCTCCGGTAGTGATTGTGCCGGTGTAGGTAGTCGAGGCTGCGAGCGAAACAGTCGGCGTGAACGTGGCCGTGGTGCCTGAATAAGTCACTGCGCCTGCGACAGCGCCAGTGGGCCCAGTCAAAGTGAAAGTTGTTGTGTTGATAGTGGCGGGGGCCATCACCGAACTAAAATTTGCGGTCACGATGGTATTAAGGATTACTGCGGTGGCGGCATTCGCTGGGGATGTAGCAATGACAATCGGGAAAGGTGGACTCGTAGCTTGTTCCCGGCCGCATCCGGCTGCAAGAGCGACCAATACGAACGCCAGTAGAGATATTTTTACGGACTTGAGATTGCGCATTAGCTTCTCCTGTTTAACCGATGACAAGGCGTTCCGTTTTCGATTCCGTGGTCGTCGTACATTTGAGTTCGTTAATGCCCAGAGTTGCAGTTCGGCGACAATGCTTATCCAGTGCTCGGCGCCGACAAAAATGGAACAAGAGCCGAACATCGCTGATTCAGGTATGTGCGACAGTTCGTCCTAAATGGCTTGCGCTAATTCTTCTCTGTGACTCGAGAGATTTGCAGCGAGGCTGGGAACTCGATACAAACGTCGCAAGCTGAAAAAGCTGGCTTACTATCGGGCTGGGATTCTGTCGGCTTGCCAGCGGAACCTCGACAATTCTTCTCCGCTCTGTTCGACAGGAACACTTTCTTCCTGCCGGAGACCATGCAAGACACGCGCCAGAACAAATCGCGCCCCGAGCAGATTTAGATTCGAGCGCGTTGGATAGCTAAAGGCTTGATTCCATAGGAGAAAGCGATGAAAGAATATTCAGGCTGCGAGCAGTAGTCTCGCTCGAGGAAATCGATTCATACCAGATTGAAACGGAATCCGTTTCATTTGAGGAAGTGGGAATCATTTGGAGATTCGCTCTCCATTATTGACAGTAAGTGTGCTCCTGAATTCAATGCTCGCCACTCAGAAATTCGAAGCTTCGACAAAAACGTTCTGGTATCTCCCGAAGTTTCTAGTTTCCGCAGGTGGTGTGATAATGGCCTAACAAGTCTGTGCGAACGCGTGGTACTGCGTTGGATTGGGGAACACGGTGGCAAACGGAATGGCTGCGAGGAATGTGGTATTGGTTGCCGGCGGTACGGGCGGATTAGGGCGGGCGGTGAGTTTGGCGTTTGTCGAATCGGGCGCTCGAGTGATCGTTACGTTTCAAAGACCCGGAGATTTGGACGAGTTGAAGAAGACGGCTAGCGCGAAGTTGGTGGCGACTGAAGGGTCTTCGCTGGAAGGCTATGCGGTGGACGTGACGGATGAGGCAGCCGTCGCAAAACTGATTGAGGGAATTGTGGAGCGGCACGGCCAGCTCGATTGTCTGGTGAACGCCGTCGGAGGATATGCGGGCGGAGTGAAATTATGGGACATGGAAACGAACGTTTTTGAACAGCAGCTGACGCTAAATTTACGCGCAGGATTTGTACTGGCGAAAGCTGCGGCCCGGGTAATGGTGAAGCAAGGGAGCGGGGCGATTGTGAATGTGGCTTCAAAAGCTGCGGTAGACCACGCTGCGGGAGCGTCGGCCTATGCCGCCTCCAAGGCAGCAGCGGTAGCGATGGTCGATTGTTTAGCCCAAGATTTGAAGGGCACAGGCGTTCGGGCGAACTCGATTATGCCTAGTATTATTGATACGGCAGCGAATCGCAAAGCGATGCCGAAAGCGGACTTCGCGAAATGGCCCAAGCCTGAAGAAATTGCCAAAGTGATTTTGTTTTTGTGCAGCGACCAAGCCAAACTAATCCAGGGCGCAAGCGTGCCCGTTTACGGAGATACTTGAGAAGGCCATGAGGAGGAAAAATGTCGATTCGGCCAGTAAAAAGACTTGTGGCGGCTAAGCCGACGGTGGAGGGCGCAGGAGTACATCTGCGACGTGCATTTGGATTCG
>Ga0265354_1000043_pt1 | contig 20369 bp, 13 predicted proteins | sample NZE1metagenome_FD_189074 | JGI IMG/M metagenome (GOLD analysis project Ga0265354, IMG submission 189074) | Rhizosphere microbial communities from Maridalen valley, Oslo, Norway - NZE1 | ecosystem: Host-associated > Plants > Roots > Rhizosphere > Soil | place: Norway: Oslo | collected 2017-09-14 | reverse complement strand
GACGGTCTGCGCCCTGATGATTATTCTCGCGGGCGCGATGTCGATTCCCTCGCTTCCTGTTGCGCAGTTTCCAGACCTGGCGCCGCCGCAGGTTGTGGTTACGAGCGTTTATATCGGGGCGAACGCGCAAACGGTGGAGTCGGCAGTGACGATTCCGCTCGAGCAAGCCATCAACGGCGTGCCCAGCATGAAGTACATCACGTCAACGAGCGGGAATGACGGCACGAGCACGATCACCGTGACGTTTGACGTGTCTCGCGACGTAGATCTGGCTGCTGTGGACGTACAGAACCGCGTGAGCCAAGCGCAGGGACGCCTACCGAATGAAGTCAAAAACACAGGTGTGATTGTCACAAAACAAGCCAGCGGATTCGTGTTTGGCGCGGGCGTCTATTCGGAAAACGGAGAGTACGACAGCCTCTTCCTGAGCAACTACATTGACGTTTACGTGCGAGACGCGCTGAAGCGCGTGCCGGGCGTGAATGATGCGTTTTTGTTTGGCGAACGAAAGTACGCGATGCGCATATGGCTCGACCCAGCGCGCATGGCAGAGCGCGGCCTGACTGCTACGACTGTAATCAACGCGTTGAATGAACAGAACGTGCAGGTGGCCGCGGGACAAATCGGCCAGCCTCCCAACGAAGGCGAGCAGGCGTTCCAGATCAGCGTGAGAGCCGTGGGCCGCCTGACGAGTCCGGTGGAATTCGAAAATATTGTTTTGAAGACAGGGACGGGCGGCACGCTTGTGCGGCTGAAGGACGTCGGCCGCGCCGAGCTGGGCGCGGAAAACTATGACGTCCTGGTGCGCTATAACGGCCACGACGGAGTAGGTTTTGGCGTAACCCAGCTTCCAGGCGCGAATGCGCTGGATGTTGACCGCGCCGCGAAAGCGGAATTGCTGCGGCTATCAAAGAGCTTTCCGCCGGGATTGAAGTACGCGGTGGCGTTTGATTCCACTACGGTGATTGGCGAATCGATTCAGGATGTGCTGATCACGCTGGCGCAAGCCATTGTTCTAGTCATCGCGGTGATTTATTTGTTTTTGCAGGACTGGCGCAGCACGCTGATTCCGGCGGTGACGATTCCCGTGTCGCTGATCGGGACGTTTGTGTTCATCAAGCTGCTGGGCTTCTCGATCAATACGCTGACGCTTTTTGGAATTACGCTGGCGACGGGGTTGGTCGTCGATGACGCGATCGTGGTCATCGAAAACGTCGAGCGGCACATCATGGAAGGCATTACCGAGCCGCACAACGCGGCGTCTGTGGCCATGAAGGAAGTGGCAGGCGCAGTCATCGCTACTTCGCTCGTACTGGTCGCGGTGTTTGTTCCCGTTGCGCTTTTTCCAGGAACGACGGGAATTTTGTTCCGGCAATTCGCGCTGACGATTGCGTTTTCGGTTTCGATTTCCGCGTTTAACGCGCTGACGCTGACGCCGGCACTTTCCGCGATCCTGCTGGGGCGACATCGCGACCGCGCGGAAGGAAGAATCTTTCACGCGTTCAATCGCATGGTGACTGGCGGCACGAATTTGTACCGCAACGCCGTGAAACACGTGATCGGCTGGCGATGGGCCGCGATTCTTGTTTTTTTCGCGGCGCTGGGATTGACGTACTGGATTTACAACAAAGTTCCTCGCGCTTTCATCCCTGAGGACGATCAGGGCTACATCATCGTGGCCGTACAAGCGCCCCAGGGCGCGTCTTTGCAGTACACCGTGGGAATTTGCGAAAAAGTGGAACAGGTACTTTCGCAAGTTCCAGAAATTGCCGGCGCATTCTCGCTTCCCGGGTTCAGCCAGTTTGGAAGCGCGCCGAATCGTGCAGTGGTCTTTAGCAACTTGAAACCCTTTGCAGAGCGCAAAGGCGAGCAGCATTCGGCGCAAATGGTGATTCAGCGGCTTCGAGGACAGTTGTTTGGAATTCAAGGGGCTTTGGTTATTCCGTTTAACCCGCCCGCTGTACAAGGATTGGGGCAATTCGGCGGATTTCAGTATGAACTGGAAGATCTCGGGCGAAATTCACTGCAAACGATTGCCGATACAACGAACAAGCTCGTTGCACAGGGAAATGCGAGCAAAGAGTTGGTGGGGCTATTCAGCAGTTTTACGGCCAATGACCCTCAATATTTAGTGCAGATCGATCGAGAGAAAGCGAAAAGCTTGCAAGTGCCGCTGAGCCAGGTGACGGATGCGCTGCAGGTCTACATGGGCTCGGTCTATGTAAACGATTTCGATTTCAACAACCGTTCGTATCGTGTGTACGTGCAGGCGGACAGCAAGTACCGCTCGAAGCCGAAGGATATCCAGCAATATTACCTGCGGTCGGACACGGGCATGATGATTCCACTGGACAATTTGGTCAGCGTGACGCCAACGCAAAACGCTCAGGTCATCAGCCATTACAATCTTTTCCGTTCGGCGGAAATTGACGGATCAGCGGCGCCGGGGCGCAGTTCCGGCGAAGGGATTGCAGCGATGGAAGAGCTTTCGAAGAAAGCGCTGCCGCAAGGCATGACCTATGAATGGAGCGGTTTGTCACTAGAGGAAATTCAGTCTGGGGGCAAGGCGCTGATTCTGTTTGGGCTTGGACTGGTTGTGGTTTACCTCACTTTGGCGGCGCAGTATGAGAGTTTTGTGCTGCCGTTCATCGTGCTGATGGCTGTGCCTGTGGCGATTTTGGGGGCCCTCGGAGCGCAAGCCTTGCGTGGATTGCAGAACGATGTTTTTTGCCAGATTGGGTTGGTGATGTTGATCGGATTGGCCAGCAAGAATGCGATTTTGATCGTGGAATTTGCGGAGCAGTTGCGTGAGCAGGGGATGACTATTGTTGAGGCAGCGATTGAGGCGGCGCGGATTCGGCTGCGGCCGATTTTGATGACGTCGTTTGCGTTTATTCTTGGCGTGGTACCTCTGGTGCTGGCTCAGGGAGCGGGGCGCGCTGGAAGAATTTCCGTGGGAACGACGGTGTTTGGCGGAATGATTGCCGCTACGACGCTGAATCTTCTATTTATCCCGGTGCTCTATGTGATCGTGAAGAGCATATTTCCTGGCGGCAGAGTAAAGACCGCCCCCGTTGAGCATTAATTTCTTTCCTCGAACTGAATAACTAATTCACTGACTTCTGATTGACCGGATGTGTGACGCTCCGCGTCATTGCTTTTTGAGCAGACACATGCCAGACCACGGGCGGTCGCGGCGCGATTTTTCCGTTTCGGGGAAAAGGGCGGCAATCCTGAAGAGAAGCGACAGACGCTTGAGTCGTGCAGCAGTCTTGAGAAGTGAACGCACGTCGACGGCGTTCCACCCATAGGGGATGAAGAAGGCTGGACCCTCCGGAGGCGCAAATTTGAAAGGCGCCGCAGAGGTGAGCTGCTTGTCCGTCCGCTTTGCCAGGAGGCGGAGAAGGCCGGGCGATGCGATATCGAGAACCCAGGATTGAAAGCTAGGAGGCGCGGCAAGATCTTTGGCGAGGCCAGCGACATCGGCGGCGTTCAAATAGATCAACAGTCCCTCGGTGATGATGAGGGCTTTATTGGAACGGCTGCCGAGGTCGGCAAAGAGATCGCGACGTGCAGTGACGTCGGATAGATCGAGACGGATGCGTTCGAGGGAGCAGACGGGCTTTTCGTCGCGAAGAATTTCTTCTTTGTAATCGAGGATTTCGGGAAGATCGACTTCGACCCATTTTAGTAATGAGGGAAGTTTCATGCGATAGGGACGCGCGTCGAGGCCAGCGGCGAGATTAATGACCATGTCGACGCCCTGCTGGACTTGCTCGTTGATGAATTGGTCGCCGAGCCAGGTGCGCGTGATCATGCTCCAGTCGTTGTCGCGACCGAGGGGCATGGACTTGGCGATTTGTTCGCCGCGTTTGCCTGCGAGACGTCGCGCGAAAGGATCGCGGAAATGCGCGTCGGGGCGTTCGGTTTCGCGTGCGCGATAGACTGCGACCCAGCGCGCGGTGTCGGAGACGTTGCGAATCAGTGGCTCGGAACTTGGGACCGCGTCCGATTCTGGTGAAGCGTTAGGGTTGCTCAAGCTGGCCTCGCGGAGCTATGCGAATGCAATAAGTGAAAGTCTAACTGCAGAGGCTCAGGCTCACAACCGAGAAGCGGGGGAAATTGTGGTGCGATCGCGATTGGGTGGCGATGGGCGGCGCGATTACGCCGGCAAGCAGTCGGGAATTAGGATGTCATATATAATCGCAGGCGGCTCGCGAGAAGGAATGGCGCGGGCGACTGCTGTGGTGGTCGCAAGGCGGATGGCGTGAATTTTGAGTTCAGCGAGAAGACGAAAGATCTGCAACGCCGGCTGCAAGCGTTCATGGACGAGTATGTCTATCCGAATGAGAAGCGATTCCAGGAAGAGATTGAGGGCGAACGGTGGAAGCCGTCGCGAGTGATTGAAGAACTGAAACCGAAAGCGCGCGCGGCTGGGCTGTGGAACCTTTTTTTGCCGAATGATGAACGTGGAGCGGGACTGACGAATCTGGAATACGCGCCGCTCTGCGAAATCATGGGGCGCAGCATGATGGCTGCGGAAGTGTTCAACTGCTCAGCGCCGGATACGGGAAATATGGAGGTGCTGGCGCGTTATGGAACGCCGGAACAAAAAGAGAAATGGCTGAAGCCGCTGCTCGCAGGCGAGATCCGTTCGTGTTTTGCAATGACGGAGCCCGAGGTGGCGTCGTCAGACGCGACTAATATTCGCTCGAGCATCGTGCGGAAAGGCGACGAGTACGCAATTAATGGAAGGAAGTGGTGGACGTCGGGAGCGGGAGATCCGCGATGCAAGATCGCGATCTTCATGGGCAAAACTGATCCGATGGCTGCGACGCACAAACAGCAGTCGATGATTCTGGTGCCGCTAGATACGCCGGGGGTGAAAATCGTGAGGCTACTGACAGTGTTTGGGTATGACCATGCGCCTCACGGGCATGCGGAGATTTCGTTCGAAAATGTTCGCGTGCCTGCAGCAAACTTATTGCTTGGCGAGGGGCGAGGATTTGAGATTGCCCAGGGGCGGCTGGGCCCGGGGCGCATTCATCACTGCATGCGATGCATCGGCGTGGCCGAGCGGGCGTTGGAAATAATGTGCAAACGGGTGCAGGCGCGTGTAGCGTTTGGAAAAACGATTGCTGAGCAAGGAACGATTCGCGCCGATATCGCGGTTTCGCGCATGGAAATTGAGCAGGCGCGACTTTTGACGCTTAAAGCGGCTTACATGATGGATACCGTCGGAAATAAGGAAGCCAGGGCGGAGATCGCGATGATCAAGGTCGTCGCGCCAAACATGGCTCTGCGCGTTTTGGACAGGGCGATTCAGGCGCATGGCGGGGCGGGAGTTTCTGGGGATACATTTCTTGCCGGCGCTTGGGCGAATGTACGGACTTTGCGGCTGGCAGACGGTCCGGATGAAGTACACGTGGAATCGATCGCAAAATCGGAGCTTAGAAAATGGGGGAAAGCGCCAGCGGATTGATGTAGCAGCGGGATGAGGCTACGTGTGTGTTGCTTACATGGAGGAATTTGTGGCCGCGGTGATCGTGGATACGCCGGATTCGTTGAAAGAGCATGTGGGCAATGAAATAGGCGTGAGCGAATGGCTCACGATTACGCAAGAGCGCATCGCACAGTTTGCGGAGGCTACCGAAGACCGGCAGTGGATCCATTTGGATCGCGAGCGGGCAGAGAAAGAGTCGCCATTCGGGGCGACGATTGCTCATGGTTTTTTGACGCTGTCGTTGATCAGCCGATTTATGAAAGATGTGATTCAAGTGCAGAGCGGAGTTGGAATGGCGATCAACTACGGGTTGAATCGCGTCCGGTTTCCGGCTCCGGTGCGCGCGGGCTCGAAGATTCGAGCGCGGGTCACTTTGCTGGGTATTAAAGAAGTTCCGGGAGCGTACGAGGCAGTATTTTCTGTGACGGTTGAGAGCGAGGGCGGGGAGAAACCGTGCTGCGTCGCGGAATCGATTGTGCGGTATTACCGCTGACAAAACTTCTTGACGGCTAGGCATGGCCAACCTGTGGCGCAGCATGCTGCGCCACTACAAGAACGTGGCTGCCGCAATTTGATCGCCGCGGTTTTTTAGAAACAAATGGCCCTCACGAGAGAAGGTATCAGATTAGGCCGGTTTCGGCGGTTCGCAGGGCGGAGCGCAACAAAAGGTTGATGCGTTGCGGCATCGTGGCGAAGCGCTCGTCGTGAGTCAGGCCTTGATGATAGCGATAGTAAATTTGCTGGACGATCACCGCGATTTTGAATCTCGCAAAAACTAAGTAAAAAGCCACGTGGGATATATCGCGGCCTGTTTTTTCCGCGTAACGCTGGACAAGTTGCGCGCGCGTTAAACTGCCAGGGTGGGTTGTCGGCCCCCAACGTGTTTCGAGAATCTCCGCCGGATCGCTCGAATCGATCCAGTAAGCCAGCGCTGAGCCCAGATCGGCAAGCGGATCGCCTATGGTGCACATTTCCCAATCAAGGACTCCGATAATTCTGGTGAGATCGCTGGGATCAAGAACGACGTTGTCGTATTTGTAGTCGTTGTGAATGAGCGCGGCGCCGCTTGAGGCAGGCATGTGCCGCTGAATCCAACGGGAAATTGTTTCAACTTCGGGAATATCGTGAGTCTTGGAGCCGTGATAGCGCTCGATCCAGCCGCGCGCCTGGCGTTCCAGATAGCCTTGAGGCTTCCCTAAATCGGCGAGGCCGATCAGGTTGTAATCGAGACCGTGAAGCAAAGCGAGATTATCTAGAAAAGATTCGCTCACACGCCTCGCGATTTCTGGCAAAAAATCCACACTTGCCGGGACATCGCTGCGCAGAATGACACCACGGATGGGTTCCATCAAATAAAACGGAGCGCCAAGCACGGAGAGGTTGTCACAGAAAAGAAGGACCTGCGGGGCCGGAGGGTAATGAACGTGAAGTTTCGAAAGCACGCGAAACTCGCGGCTCATATCGTGGGCGGATTTTACTTTGCTTCCGAACGGAGGCCGGCGAAGAACCATTTCGCGCGAGCCCAGTTGAACGGAATAAGTAAGGTTCGAGTGGCCGCTTGGGTATTGGCGGACGACCAGGTTTCCAGATTCGTCAGCGAAATGGTTGCGAAGAAAGGGCTCCAGCTTGGCGAGGTCGAGTTCCTCCCCCGGCCGAATGGCGGTTGTCTGATTTTCTAGGCCGGTCATATCTGAATTGCATGCCTCTCTATCTGTAAGTCAGCAGCGTAGGATCGTCCAAATGTTGAAACGAGTTGAAAGTGCTGAGCGTGAAACGATCCGCAGAAAACAAAAATTCGCTGTATGAGCAGTTGCGCGGCATCCAGGCAACCTGCAGAGTATCTTGCGGTGAAAGTCTCAAGGCGCGCTGCACCGAAACGGCGACCGGCCCGCCCGAAGTGAAAATCGCGCAGGTTTCGCTTTTGCTTGCAGTTGACAAAAATTGCGAAAGACCGCGATTGGCACGGGCGATGAACGCGTCCCAGGATTCCACGCCATCAACTGCCAGTTCTCCGCTGACCCACATGGTGACAACGGTATCGAAGAGTTTTTGAAAGTTTCTGCGGCGTTGTGGAGGACTGTTTGCAGTCTTAACCGCGGCATCGAGTTCACGGATGTGCGAGTTGGTCTCGACAAGGTGAACTAGACTCTTTTCCAGCACAACATCGCCTTGGAATTCATCGAATTCATCGAGTACGACAGATTCCGGAAAGGCCATGCCGTACTTCGCATAAATTTCGCGCACACCCTTTGCGGTGTCGCGATGACGGAGACGCGGGCCAGAGCAAATGCGATCGAATGCGACTTTATGACGAGCCCAATACTCTCCCAGAACACGCGCCTGGGCTTCTCCTGTAGCGGAAAGCTTGTCGTAGTCCAGCTCAAGAAAAGAGGCCTGTGCGTGCCTTACAAGAAAAACGCGTCCCATGCGTCACCCAACAAAATCGCGAAGCTCAAAAGACAAATATAAGCCAATGTAAATCAAAGGACGCAAACTGCTCTGCCTTTCCAATCGCTAAGCGGTCGCGCTCTGTTCCTTATTAAAGTCCGCAAACTTTTTGTTCTCTTCGGCGAGCCGCTTCAGAAGCGGAGCAGGCTCCCAAAGTTCGCCATGCTGTTTGTGAAACTCCTCGACGCGTTCGAGAACTTTTTTCAGGCCAACCGTGTCGGCATACCACATCGGTCCGCCGCGATAAGCTGGGAAGCCGTAGCCGTTAAGATAGATGATGTCGATATCGACGGCGCGCAGTGCGTAACCTTCTTCTAGGATGCGCGCGCCCTCGTTCACCAAAGCGTAGACACAGCGATCAACGATTTCTTGCCGGGATATTTCGCGCTGCGGAATTCCAGCTTCGGCGGCCCACTTGCGCACTAACTGCTCGACTTCCGGATCAGGAATGGCGCGGCGGTTTTCGTCATACTTGTACCAGCCGGCGCCTGTTTTCTGGCCATAACGACCCATTTCACAGAGATTATCGCCCGCAAAAGCCTGGCGAATTCCTGGTTTCTCCAAGTGGCGATATTCTTTCCGGATTCGCCAGCCGACATCAAGACCAGCGAGGTCCCCGACGGCCAGCGGTCCCATGGCCATTCCAAAATCATAGAGCGCAGAATCTACTGCTTCCACGTTGGCGCCTTCTTCCACAAGAAAAACGGACTCGCGGACATACGGATGAAACATTCGATTGCCGACAAATCCGCGGCAATTCCCTACCAGGACACCTATCTTGCCGATTTTTTTCGAAAGCTGCATGCAGGTAGCAATGACTTCCTTGCTGGTCGCTTTGCCTCGCACAATTTCAAGCAGACGCATCACGTTGGCGGGACTGAAGAAATGCGTGCCGATGACGGATTGGGGCCGCGAGGTCGACGAAGCAATTTCATCGATATTGAGCGTGGATGTGTTGCTGGCGAGGATGGCGCCAGGTTTGCAGACTCTGTCGAGCTCGGCGAACACTTCTTTTTTGAGCGCCATACCTTCGAATACGGCTTCGATGACTAGATCAACATTTGCGAATGAATCGTAACTGAGCGTGGGTTGAATCAGCTTAAGCCGCTCGTCGACGGAGGCTTGCGTAAAGCGGCCGCGTTTCACCGATGTTGCATAATTTTTTTGAACGTTCGCGAGACCTTTGTCGAGCGCGGCCTGATCCGCTTCTTTCAAGAGCACGGGAATGCCTGCGTTTGCCAAAACCATGGCGATTCCGCCGCCCATAGTGCCAGCGCCAACGACGGCGGCGGAGTTCACCGGGATCAACGGAGTGTCTTTGGGAATGTCGGGAATTTTGGCGACTTCGCGCTCACCGAAGAAAACGTGAATGAGCGCCTTCGATTGATCGGAGAAGAGGCACTCCATAAAAAGCTTGCGCTCGAATTTGCAGCCTTCATCGAACGGCAGTTTGGTGGCGGCTTCGATAGCGTCAATGGCTGCAAGCGGCGCGATCAATCCGCGCTGTTTCTTGCGGGTGTTTTCGCGCGCCGCGGCGAAGATTGGAGCATTTTGTTCCGGTGAACCAAGCTTTTCGTTGCGTTCGCGTGTTTTGCGCATGGCCTTAGCGGCGACTTCGCGCGCAAACGCAACCGCGCCGGTCAACAGGTCACCTTCGATCAAGCGATCGATGATGCCTGAATTCAAGGCGTCAACGGCCTTGATGGGATTGCCGTCGGCACACATTTCGACAGCTTTGGCGGCGCCCGCGAGCCGCGGCAAGCGCTGCGTGCCGGCTGCGCCGGGAATCAGGCCTAGCTTTACTTCCGGCTGGCCGACTTGCGCACCCGGCACTGCGACGCGGTAGTGGCCCGACATAGCGAGTTCAAGGCCGCCGCCAAACGCGCTTCCATGAATAGCCATGACGACAGGCTTGCGGCAATCCTCGATTTTCAAAAGAAACGCCGTCAGCTCTATTCCAGCGCCAGGTTTGCCAGAAGTGATTTTGCCGAATTCCTTGATGTCCGCGCCGGCAACGAAAGTTTTTCCTCCGCCGATCAGTACGGCAGCTTTGACGGATTCGTCTTTGGCGATCTGCTCAATCGCGGCGGCAATACCTTCTGGCACACCGGGGCTGAGCGCATTCACGGGGGGATTGTTGATAGTGATGATGGCAATGCCGTTGTCTTTTGTAATTTGAACGAGGTCGCTCATGGGTGGCCGCTCTTTCTTTGGCAGTATTTCTCAATTACATTTTACGGAAAAACGCGCCCGCATCGGTCTCACCCGAGCAGACACAAGTCTTATTTATAAGGCTTCTCACTTGCGGCTGGCAAATTCGGGCCGGATGGTGTCTTGACCGCCCCAATATTTTTTCCGCAGTTCCCTCTTCAAGATTTTCCCGGTGCCCGTTTTCGGCAGGCTCTCGAAAAACTCAACCGACCGCGGCGCTTTGTAGTGTGCTATGCGGCTCCGGCAGAATTCGAGCAAATCAGCTTCTGTGGCTTGCGCACCGGGCTTCAACACGACCAAAGCCTTCGGCACTTCGCCCCACTTCGCATCGGGGACAGGCACGACGGCGACTTCGTAGACGCTCGAATGCGCGAGCAGCGCTTTTTCCACTTCCAGCGAAGAAATATTTTCGCCACCACTTACGATGATTTCTTTTTTGCGGTCGACGACGAGGAGGTAACCGTCTTCGTTGATCGTGGCCATGTCGCCGGTGTGAAACCATCCTCCGCGCATGGCTTCGGCCGTAGCTTCCGGCTGTCCCCAGTAGCCCTCCATTACGACATCGCTGCGAGCCACGATTTCACCGATGCTTTTGCCGTCATGAGGCACATCTTTGTCGTTGGCGTCGACCACGCGAAGTTCCACTCCCGGAATGGCAAAGCCGGTCATCGCCTGCCCAACGAATTTTTGTTCGCCTTGCCAATCGAGGCCAGGTTTCATCCTGGAGATCGAAAGCGTCGGCGAGGTTTCCGTGAGGCCGTAGCCGGAGCGGCAGCTTGCGCCAAGTTTTTCTTCCACTTCGCGGACCAGAGTCGGAGACGATGCTGCTCCCCCGATATTGATGAGGCGCAAACTACTCAAATCGTGTTTAGTGCGCTCGGGGCAATTCACTAGTGCCGTGGCCATGGCGGGCACCAAGCACATATTTCTCACGCGCTCTTGCTCGATGAGACCGAAAATCGCCGCCGTTTCGAAACGCCTCAGCATGACGTGCTTTCCGCCAGTTAAAGCTAGTGCGTGCGGCGTGCCCCAGCCATTGGCGTGAAATAGAGGAATAGTGTGGAGCTGAACGGCGTCGGCGGTGGGATCGTCGGTGAGGCAGGCATAGAGAGCGTGCATGTAAACATTACGATGCGTCAGCATCACCCCTTTGGGAGTGGCGCTAGTACCGCTGGTGTAGAAAATCTCGGAGACGGAACTTTCGTCAACATCCATGATGTCCGTGCGATAAGGCGTTGCAGCCGCGAGAAGCTCATCGTAGTTTTTTGGCGCGAGCCAATCCGCCTGCGGCGCGCCATCGAGAAGATAGAAAGCCTCCACGGTTGTGACGGTTTTGCGAAAAGACTCGACGGTGAGGAGAAAATCCTTCTCGAGAAAAAGAAATTTTGCTCCCGAGTCGTTCAAAATAAAAGCAAGCTCATGCGGCGCTAGTCGGATATTCAGAGGGAGCAGGATAGCGCCCGCGTCGAGCACGCCATAGTAGGCCTCCAACAAGCGATGGCAATTCATGCTAAGAAAAGCGACGCGATCGCCGGGTTTCACCCCGGCGGAGCGCAACGCGCCTGCAAGGAGAGCCGCTCGCTGGGCAAATTGCGCGTAGGTGAATCGCAGATCCCCGCAAACGACGGCGGTCCTGCGCGGATATTGTTCCTCCGCATATCGCAAACATCGAAGTGGTGTAAGTGGAATATTCATGTAATTTGCGGCGCCAGCCTGGCGGTCTGTCCTCCATGAGTTCTCGCATTGGAAAATACTAGAAGCGCGCGTATACGCCAAGCCCGAATTCGATTATCGGGCGAGCCGGCATAATTTACATGTGCCAATTAATCTGGGCCGGCAGGCACACTCTTGAGCGGCTCTCGGACGAAGCTTCGCCCGTGGCGTTCCGTACCAAGCAGCAATAGCACGGCAAGCGTGAGGATGGTTACAGCTTCAAACCCCGCGATGGCCCATTGATAGCCCACGCGGTCGCGCAATGCATACTCGATGTTATTTGTGGGGGATGCGAAAAGAATTCCCAATTGATACGTGAGCCCGGGCATCAATCCGCGCGTTGCGTCCGCGGACATTTCATTCAAGTGAACGGGGATCACGCCCCAGGCGCCCTGGACTCCCATTTGCATCAGGAATGCGCCGATGACAAGGACGGCTAAACTGCCGCCAAATGCCCACAATGGGATAATGACCAAACATAGTCCCAGTGCGGCGATCATGCTCTTGCGGCGGCCGGCGACCTGCGAGAGGTGTCCAAAGATGACTGCGCCGACGACGGCTCCTATGTTGTAAATAATCGCGGTGTTCGCGACTACGGCTCCAGAGAAGCGGTGAATTTCTTTCAAAAAGTCAGGATATAAGTCCTGCGTACCATGCGACATGAACATCATGAAAGTCATCAGCACAACCAAATAGAGAAAGCGTTTCCAGTCGTGCATCACTGTGCGCAGGACTAGCCCTGTGCTAGCGACGCGATTTTGCTTCCAGGCTTCCGACTCCGGAACCTTCGTGCGAATGTAAAGCGCGAGCAGGGCGGGCAACGCGCCAATCCAAAACATGGGGCGCCATCCCCAGGCTGGCAAGAGAAACCGTGCCGCAAGCGCAGCGAGCAAATAGCCGATCGAATAACCGCTCTGCAAAACTCCGCTGAGAATTCCGCGCCAGCGCACCGGCGCGGCTTCCATCGTGAGCGACGCGCCAACGCCCCATTCGCCACCCATGCCTATTCCGAACAGAGCCCGCATAACCAGAAAAAAAGTGTAGTTGGGAGAAAAACCGCATAGAAGCTCTATTAGAGAGAAATAGATGACGTTCGCCATCAGCGGTTTGCGTCGGCCGTAGCGATCGGATAGCAAGCCGAAAATCACGGCGCCTACCGGACGCATGGCAAGGGTGGCAAAAGTGGTGAAGATGATGTCTTTCTTGGAAACGCCGAATTGATGAGCGAGGGTGTCGTACAAAAAGACAACGACAAAAAAATCGAAGGCGTCGAGTGTCCAGCCGAAAAAACCGGCGAGCACTGCATGGCGTGCATTCGATTTGGATTTAGCGGCGGGGTCCGTTATTCGCACGCGATAAGCCTTCGCTGATCTGTTGTTGATAGCTTCACATTGTAGCGAAAGCTCCCATGCTTTCCATGCCGCGAGCTCGATTGCATTTTCGTTTTACGCGGGCAAAGTTTGTCCACGGGTTTCGGCTCCAAAAGGAATCAAAAGAAGGCCAATGGCAAATGCCAGTGCGGTGGTCGCGACAGGAATTCCGAGAGAACCATATCGCTGCACGCCGCTTCCAACTAGAAAAGTGATCGCTGCGCCGCCGAAGCGCGCAAAAGACGTGGAAAACGCGAAAGCGCTTGCGCGGCACTCCGTGGGATACTGCTCCGGCAGCCACAGCGTGTAGACCGCAAAATTCGCGCCACCGAAACCGAGAAAAAAGAGACAGACAAAAAACCAGGGAAGGGCAGTTGGACCAAGATAGAAGACTTTTCCAAACGTAAGTGCTATGAAAATGGTCATCAAGCCAAAGAAAAAGCCGAGCGCGCCACGACGGCCCAGCCGTTCGGCAAGCCACGGCATCGCCAGACATCCCAGAATGGTAGCGAATGCCACAAGCATGGTAGCGCGAGAAGCGAGCTGCGCGGCTTGGGGTCCAACGCGGCCTGCCGCCTCCGCCAGGGAGGTGACCGCTGCAGGTACATAGACCGTTCCTGCCCAAAGCCCGCTAATCGAGGCAAGCATGAACAGTGAATTCAGAATGGTGCGGCGACGCAACGCTGGCGAAAAAAGCGCCGCGAAGGGCTGGTAGATCTGCCAAGACCGTACAACATTTGCCTTGGCGGACCAGCGCGAGGGTTCCGTAACGCCGTGACGCACCCAAGCCAGAAGAAGCGCCGGCACTCCGCCGACGGCAAACATGGCGCGCCAGCCGTAGTGGCTGCCGATTGCGTAGTTGGCGATCGCGGCAAGAAATATGCCGACGTAATAACCAGTGTGCATGTAGCCCGCGCCAGCACGGCGGCGGCTCTCCGGCCATTCTTCCGCAACAAACGTACCGCCCATAGCCCACTCGCCGCCGATTCCAATTCCCGCGAGAAGACGAAGAATCGCCAGCTGCCAAACGCTGGTAACAAGAGCGCTAAGAAATGTAAAAACCGAATACCACACGATGGTCAGCATCAAAGTGCGAACGCGGCCGAACTTGTCGCCCACGGGACCCCATAAGAAGGCGAGGCCCCAGCCGACCAGGAAAAGGGCAAAAAGCAAGCCGCCGTAGTAGCCAACGTTGCCTTTTGTTGCCGCGATGCCAGAGCGAGGGAGGAGTTCACGAAGCGAAGGCAACAAAACGAGCGCATAGATAAAAGAATCCATGCCATCGAGAGTCCATCCACCCCAAGCGGCCCAAAATCCACGAATTTGATTGCTGGTGAGCTCGACGCGAGGAGATCTGGCGGCTGTCGAAGATTCAACTGGCATCGTGGGACGCACTATATCAAAAAGCGCTTCTGTAAGAAGAGAGAAGTAACCCCTCCAAATCCAATTTCACTGCCATCGGCTGTGATGTAGACTCTCTGATTCGTTTGAGACTAAACGACCTTTTATAGTGGATAGCTTGGACTGCTGTTGACCGGCGTCGGTGGAATCCCCTCTTTTATGAATATTCACGGAGAAGCAAGCAATCCAGCACCAAGCTCCGACGGCGGCCGCACTATTCCTTCGCTTCGTTGGTGGATTGGCGGACTCTTATTTGCTTCGACGGTCATCAATTACATTGATCGTCAAACGCTCTCCCTGCTAGCTCCCTATCTCAAGCAGGACTACCACTGGACCAACACGGACTACGCAAATCTGGTGATCGCATTCCGTGTAGCTTATTCCATCGGACAAACTCTCAACGGCAGGCTGATGGATCGCATTGGGACAAAGCGCGGACTCACGTTCACCGTTCTTTGGTATTCGATTGTTTCCGTTCTCACACCGCTCGCTCGAGGCCTTCACTCTTTCATGGGTTTTCGCTTCTTCCTGGGACTAGGCGAATCGGGCAACTGGCCGGGCGCAACCAAAGCTGTTTCGGAGTGGTTTCCAAAACAGGAGCGCGGTTTGGCCACCGCACTCTTCGATAGCGGCTCCTCCATTGGAGGAGCTGTCGCGCCATTTATTGTTCTTTGGCTGTATTTTCGCTGGGGCACACGTCCTGCATTCGTTGTTCCCGGCCTGCTCGGATTTTTGTGGCTGATTGTTTGGCGCTGGCTCTATCACCTGCCTCAAGATCATCCTCGAATCACTGTCGCCGAGCGGCAGATGATTCTTGCCGACCACAAAGAAGACGAGCCATCAGCAAAAACGCCCCTGCGTTGGCGCGATCTTCTCAAGCTGCCGCAAACGTGGGGCACCATCATCGCCAGGAGCTTCACGGACCCTGTCTGGTTCTTCATCGCCGATTGGTTTCCCATCTATCTCGTCGCCAAAGGGATCGCTCTCAAGAGCGGCTTGATTGCCGTTTGGATTCCCTTCATCGCGGCCGACCTTGGAAATTTCTTCAGCGGCTGGCTTTCTGGTCTTTTGATCAAACGCGGATGGTCCGTCGGAAACGCGCGCAAAGCGTTGGTAGTGTTCGGCGGCTGCGGCGTTTCACTGCTGATTCCCACCATTTTCACGGTGAACCTATACTGGCTTACCCTGCTCTTCGCCCTTGCCACGTTTTCCTACGCATCTTTCACGACCATCGCCAACGTGTTACCTTCTGACCTTTACAAAAATGAATCCGTCGCCACTGTCAGTGGACTTAGCGGAACAGGAGCAGCGCTTGGCACAATTGTTGTTTTCGAATTAGCGGGTCATCTTTCTGACGCGCGTATTGCGACCGGGACGCATCTGTTCGACCCGCTCATGATCATTGCAGGGGTGATTCCGTTTATCGGAATGATTCTCGTGCTTCTGCTGGTTCGCAATACGAAAGCGACTGATCAAGGTCTGGTTCGGCGAATCTGAACTAATCCGTGCGAGCCGTTAGCAAGCGCGGTCGCAGATAGCGAAGCCGCGCAGGAAAGACCGATGGAATCTTGAGGAGGATCGGTGAAGATTACGGATGCAAAAGTATTGATTTCTTCTCCAGGCAGGAATTTCGTCACGCTGAAGGTCTACACCGATGAGGGCATTTACGGCCTCGGCGACGCGACTTTAAATGGCCGCGAGATGGCCGTCGCAGTCTATCTCTCCGAGCATTTGATTCCCTGCCTCATCGGCCGCGATCCTTTTCAATCCGAGGACATTTGGCAATATTTTTATCGCGGAGCCTACTGGCGGCGCGGCCCTGTGACCATGGCAGCGATTGGCGCGATCGACATCGCTCTCTGGGACATCAAGGGCAAAGCTCTAAATACTCCGGTCTACAACCTTCTCGGCGGCAAGAGCCGCACCGGCGTCATGGTCTACGGCCATGCTAATGGCCGCGACATTGAGGAGACCATCGATGAAGTCGGCAAGTATGCAGCTTTGGGTTACCGCGCCATCCGCGCGCAATCGGGAATCCCCGGCATCCCTTCAACTTACGGCGTCTCGAAAGGAAAATTTTATTACGAGCCAGCAGAAAAAGGACTTCCGCCGGAGAACACATGGTCCACTGAGAAATATCTGCTCCATGTTCCGAAACTCTTCGAGCAGCTTCGACTTAAATACGGCGATGACATTCATCTCCTCCACGACGCGCATCACCGCCTCACTCCGATTGAAGCGGCCCGTCTGGGCAAGAGTCTCGAGCCCTATCACCTCTTCTGGCTCGAAGATGCCGTTACAGCAGAGCTCCAGGAAGGTTTTCGGATTGTTCGTCAGCACACCACCACACCGCTGGCGCTCGGCGAAGTCTTCAACACGATATGGGACGCCAAGACTGTCATCACCGAACAATTGATCGACTACATTCGCATGGCCACGGTGCACAGCGGCGGCATCACTCACCTGAAAAAAGTAGCGTCGCTCGCGGAGATGTATCACGTGCTTACCGGCTGCCATGGCGCGACGGACTTGTCGCCTGTGTCCTTGGCCGCGGCACTTCACTTCGACATCTCCGTCAATAATTTTGGAATCCAAGAATATATGCTGCACACGAAGGAAACCGATGAAGTGTTCCCCCACTCGTATTCCTTCAGCGACGGCTTTCTGTATCCGGGCGACGCGCCCGGTTTGGGGGTCGATTACAACGAAAAGCTTGCGGCGACGTTTCCTTACGAACGCGCGTATTTGCCCATAAATCGAAAGTTAGACGGCACGATGTTCGACTGGTAGTTCGCGGGAGATGTCGCAGCACTCAAACACTAAGTGTAATCATGGAAGAAACGATCTTAACTCGGAGAAATAAATCATGGGGTATAGCAAGCTCGATCTCAAAGGCAAATCAGCCGTAGTCATCGGTGGCACTTCCGGCATCGGCCGCGCTATCGCCCTCGGCTTGGCGGAAGCTGGCGCCGACGTCGCGCCCACATCGCGCCGCCTCGACCAAGTCGAGTCGACCGCCCGCGAAATCGAAGCACTGGGCCGTCGTTCCCTTCGCGCCACTTCGGACGTTACCGACCGCGCCTCGCTGCAAGGCGTGCTCGACGCAGCGGTGAAAGACTTCGGCAAAGTCGATATCCTCGTGAACTCCGCCGGACGCACGAAAAAGGCCCCCACGCTCGATTTCTCCGAACAAGACTGGAACGACATACTCGAAACAAATCTCACCGGCATCCTACGCGCCTGCCAGATTTTCGGCCCTCACATGATGGAGCGCCGCTACGGCAGGATCATCAACATCGCATCGATTGGCTCTTTTCTCGGCATGCTGCAGGTAACCGCCTACTCTGCCAGCAAAGCCGCCGTCGCTTCGCTGACGCAGTCGCTCGCCATCGAGTGGGCGCCGCACGGCATCTGCGTCAATGCCATCGCACCCGGCGTCTTCCCTACCCCGCTGAACCAAAAACTGCTCGACGGCACGCCCCGCGGCAACGAATGGCTCATGCGCACACCGATGAAACGCTTCGGTAAGGTCGAGGAACTCGCCGGCGCTGCAATTTACCTAGCGTCAGATGCAGCCAGCTATACGACCGGCTCAGTCCTCGTTGTAGATGGCGGGATACTCGCTAGCGGCGTAAATCAGTGAGCTAACTTAGCAACGCAATGGGAAGAAAAGGACTTCTAACTGTGACGGTCGCACCAACCCTGAGCGCCTTCGTTCACAGTTAATAATTTGTGCTTGGAAAGTGGAGCCAACTCCGAGAATCGAACTCGGGACCCCCTCATTACGAATGAGGTGCTCTACCAGCTGAGCTAAGTTGGCCTGAAAACATTATTTCACCAAGCCGATGAGTTTGTCCAACGCATCTCGTGATTCCGCTTCAGATGTTTCCACGTAAAACCCATCATGGTAGCTAAATCCGAATTGCGGCCGTGGTTGGAGCGCACGATCTCTGTCAATTGAACGGCAAGAATGGCGTTCCATTAGCGCGAGAAGGGATACATCGCCCAGCCAATCCCGACCCCGATAAGCAGGAACAAAAACAACGACCAGATGATGTATTTTACGCGGTCGCTCGTCCGTCGCCGGCTCAAAAATCCGAATGCAATGGAAATCAGCAGCGCGAAGAGCGTCATTGCCTGAAAATGGGTGAGGGTAAACCCGATCGTGGCGATCACGCCTTGCGCCCTCGCGCGGCTTCGTAAGCGTGCAACGCGGCCAGCAGATTCAACACCCCAGCTGCCGCGAGAAACCGCGTACCGTAGTCGCCTTCGGCGTGCGCAACATCAGAACCTTGCGTTTCAAGCGCCCTAGCCGCGAAATAAAACGATCCCGTTCCGAGATCGGCGACGTAGCCCAGCATTCCGAAGGCGTCGCCGCCATCCGAATTGAAAACGTTTCCGCGCATTCCAACGCCAAGAAAGACCAACGCCCCTACTGTCAGAAAGCAGCCGAGCGCTCGGCCCCACATTTTTTGCAACGCATGGCCGAGCCCTGGAACAAGCCATCCCGCCACTCCAATGGCAATGGCCAAAGCTTCGTTCCCCTGCTGATGCACAGGAGTTGTTGCGAAATCCGCCTGGGACGTTATTGGGTCCGTTGTTATGCCCGCCGCTGTTTCTTCAGCCATTTTTCTTCCTATTTTCTCGTCGGATGAACTCGGTCTTCGTTAGGCCAGCAACGCTAAAACTTCTTTCTGGATCGCTCCGGTTACGCGCGCCTCTTTTTCCCCGATATACACATTCACTTCGCTGCGAATCCCAAACTCAGGCAAATAGATTCCGGGTTCGATCGAGTTGCAAGTCTTCGGAATAAGATGGCGGATGTCGTGCGTCTCCAGTCCGTCCATGTTGACGCCATTGCCGTGGACCGTTTGACCGATATTGTGGCCGGTGCGATGGAAAAAATACTTGCCATAACCGGCTTTTTCGATCACTTTGCGCGCGGCCTTGTCCACTTGCCAGCCCTGCAGCGGCTTGCCGGCGGCAACGCTGGATTGAATCAGTTCCACCGCTTTGTCCCGCGCCTCGCGCACGATTCCAAACACTTTCGTCATCTTCTCTGGAACTTTCGCGCCAAGATAGCCGACCCAGGTAATGTCGTAGTAGACGCTGTCAGCCGCCTTCGTTTTTCCCCAAACGTCTAGCAGCAGCAAATCGCCTTCGCGAATCGGAGAAGCCGATTCGAGCGTGGGGCCGTAGTGCGGATCGCTTGCATGCGGACCGACGGCTATGTCTGGCCCCTGGTCAACAACGATCCCGGCCCCTTCAAATTCCTTCAGAATCCACAGTTTCAAGTCGTACTCGGTAAAAGTCTTCTTCTCGCGGACGTTTTTTGCCGCAAGCTGAAAAGCTTCCCGGACCACTCGGTCAATCACGGCACCCGCTGCCAGGTGGGATTCCAGCTGCGCTGGACTCCAGCAAGCTTCGTATTTTTGCACCAGGTCCGCGGAGCTCAGGACTTTCACGCCGGTACTCTTCACAAGCTCAATCGTCCCAGCGTCCACCATTGCCACGTAAGGGATAGCGTTCTTCGGCGAATATTGCATGGCGACATTCTTCGCGCGCCCAAGAAGTTTCCCGAGGTTCTTCCTCAGTTCTTCCTGCCCCGCATAAAAGAGCGTTTCGCCCGGCAACGCTGCCAGTGATTCGGTCTCAATTTTGTGGACTAATTTGCGTGGCGTACCTTTTGCAGGGACGAAGTAATACCAACGCCTCGTGCGCAT
>Ga0265354_1000042_pt1 | contig 20536 bp, 18 predicted proteins | sample NZE1metagenome_FD_189074 | JGI IMG/M metagenome (GOLD analysis project Ga0265354, IMG submission 189074) | Rhizosphere microbial communities from Maridalen valley, Oslo, Norway - NZE1 | ecosystem: Host-associated > Plants > Roots > Rhizosphere > Soil | place: Norway: Oslo | collected 2017-09-14 | reverse complement strand
GCGGGAACGAAACGAAAACGCCGGGTGACCATGCGTCAGCCAGTACGCGCCCCCGGAAAGAATCACAACGGCTACGGCGAGCGAGACCCAAAGACTTGCGCGAGATTCCACTTTTGCCAGCGGCACTGGGAGCGGTTCTGCTACCGCAGGTGCCGTCTCGGGTTGCTGCGCAAGCGGCGCCGGGGTCGCTATCGGCGGACTTGTGTCGAAACTCTTCAGGTCTGAGCCGTTACCGTTGATGCGTTCGACAGGAACGATAAATCGGTAGCCGCGTCGAGGAACCGTTTCGATGTATCGAGGCTTCTCGGCTTCGTCCGAAAGTGCGTCGCGAAGTTTGCTGACAGCAGTGTTCAGCCCAGTTTCAAAATCCACAAACGTCTCGTCGGGCCAGAGGCGTTTCTTCAGATCGTCGCGAGTGACCATCTGGCCGTGCTCTTCAGCCAGAGCGGCCAGCACACGGAGAGACTTCTCCTGAAGTCTGATCTTGGCGCCGTGCTTGCGCAATTCGCCCGTGCGAACGTCGAGCACGTAGGGTCCGAACTGAAGCATCGGAGGGCTGGGGGTCGTCGCCATGTTCATTCCTCGAGGACAGGCACGAATTGTGCGGATTGTAACACGCCACATCGCATAGAGGTTACGATCCTTAGAAAGACCTAAATCGTTTCTTCTCTGTCGGCTACCTCTTAAGACTTAATCCAGAGCAAAGCTTCCCTCGGTACATTGACCCGCCACGGCAGTTCCACACAAACTCCGGCTAAATCGTCTCAGGAGCAAGTTGTTCATGGAACAGCGCGCGGCCATTTCCAAAGAAGAAGCTGAGTTCGAGAAGCTTCTTGCTGCCGCACTGGAGCGCGAGCGCGAGAAACTACGCGCGTTGACCGAGGCACATGAATCCCAGAAGTACGGCAGTTTTGAAGACCCCGAATAGGGACTTGTCCGAGGAGCGTGCATGCGTCATCCATTTCCTGTCTTATTGCTCGCCGTCATCGTTGGCGTCTTTACTTGGAATTGCAGTAGCCCTGGCAATAAAGGTTCAACCGGGCCCGTAACCCCGGTCTCGATCGCGATCACGGACGCGAACCGCAATATGACTGTCGCCGCAGGCTCAGAAGATCAGCTCTTTGCAACGGAGACGAACTCAGACGGTAGCACGACGAAATTGACCCCTCCGGATACGAGCTGGTCTGTCACCCCCCAGGGACTCGCCGCGATTGGTGACCTCAATGCAAACGGGGCAGACAGTTCGTTAAACAATGGATTGGCGCTGGGCCTGCAAGCCGGAGCGGCCTCGGTCACAGTTACTGACGTGAACCACACGACTATTACTACGACGGCTACGTTGACCGTGACGAGCGGACCGCAGCTGCAATCCATTACCGTTACGGATGCGGACAATGGTTCAGCGACGGCCGGATCAACGGACCAGTTCACAGCCACTGGCAATTTTGTGGATGGTTCAGGTAACAAAACCCCACAAAACATCACGAACTTCGTAACGTGGTCATCTTCCATGACCCAGTTCGCGACCATCTGCAATAATCAGCAGCCTACACAGTGCAGCACGAGTGCTTCCTATGGCCTGGCAACCGCCGACTCTCCAGGGCAAACCACAATCACCGCCAGCATGGTATCTGGTGCAAATACGTCCGTGACACCTCCCACGGCAACGATGTTAACGGGTACTGAGGCCCTCACGGTTGTCTCCTCCGGTCTCCCCATATCTGTGAGTGTTGCGCCTCAAACACAAACCATAGAAGCCGGCACTCTTACTGGAATCCCGTTTACAGCTACCGTCAGCAACGATTCTGGCAGCGCGGGAGTAAAGTGGACGCTCTCTTCTACTGGTCTCACTTGCAGTGGCACAACAACTTGCGGGAGCCTTTCGGCCTCTTCGAGTGCCTCGGCAACTCCCATCACATATACGGCGCCACCCTCGGCTGCATCGACTCTTACGGTCAAGCTCACGGCCACATCCGTGACGGACTCTACCAAATCCAGCTCCGCCACAATTACCGTCACCCCGGCCATCACGGTGATCGTCGCGCCAGGAACGGCAAATATTGCGGCGAGTAACCCAACTGGAGTCCCATTCACGGCAACTGTCACGAATGACTTGAGCAACGCCGGAGTAAAGTGGACACTCTCATCTGCTGGCCTTACATGCGGTGGCACAACAACCTGCGGAACCCTTTCCACATCTTCAAGCGTCTCGGGAACTCCCATCACGTACACCGCGCCGACTGCGGCCGCCGCCACGTTTGCGGTCACACTTACGGCCACGTCGGTTGCGGATGCAACCAAGTCTAGCGCAGGCACGATTACAATCACGCCACCAATTTCGGTAAACGTATTGCCGCCGACCGCAAGCATCGCCGCAGGCAGCACTACGGGTACTCCGTTTACAGCGACTGTCACCAACGATGGAAACAATGGCGGCGTAAACTGGACGCTGTCAACTATCGGCGGTTCTTGCAGCGCCGCAACCTGCGGGACTCTCTCGGCGGCATCGAATGCTTCCGGAACGCCTGTCACCTACACCGCGCCGGCATCGGCTGCCGCTACTTTTACGGTCACGCTGACGGCCACGTCGGCGACGGATACGACCAAGTCTGGCTTCGCTACGATAACCATCACGTCGTCTCAAGCCCAAAATAATTTCTTGCGCTATGTATTCGAGGCCAGCACGTTGCCACCCTCGGGTCTCAGCATCTCCAGCTTTGCTGTTTGGCCATCCACCGGACAACTGCGCTCGCTGACCTACTTCGTTCCCTCTGGCCTTGGGGGTGGGGGAATTACCGGACCGCCCCCTGGAGTTGCGATTCATCCGAATGGAACGGTTCTCTATGTCATGGCTCCTTCCATTTCCAACGCTCAGATCTGGACGCTGAACTTGGGACAGAACGGCGTGCTCCAGCAAACCGCTTCAAGTCCCATAACAATTAACACTGCATTTCAGGGTCTGGCTATGGATCCCCTGGGTCAGTTCCTCTATTCCGTCGATCAATTCGGCGGATCGATTGGAGTATTTGCGCTGGACCAAAACGGAAATCCCGGCACGCCTGGGTCCGTAACCACTGGTCTGACCAACCCAACCGAAATGGCGATTGATTCGACCGGCGGGTTCTTGTTCGTACTGAATGGTGGCAGTCCCCCGGGAATGATCAACATGTATGCCATTAATAGGTCCACCGCTGGAGTGCCAGGAGCGCTGACGCTCGTTGGGACCCCTGCGACAGGTGGGTCCGACGACCAGTCGATGACGCTGACGCCTAACGGACAGTTTCTATATGTCTTCTCACTGAACTCGATCTATGTCTACAACGTCACCTCAACTGGACTGACACCAGTCACGGGTTCGCCATTCACCGGTGTATTGGGAACAGGCAACAATGCCGGACAGGGAACTGTGGACCCAACCGGAAAGTATCTCTACGTCACGGCCCAGGGCCACGACGCGATATATGGTTTCTCGATCGGTGCATCAGGGGCGCCCACGGCCCTGGCGTCTTCGCCTTTTGCGGCAGGCAGCTTTCCAGATCAAATAAACATCGACCCCTCTGGCAGTTTCGTCTACGTCGCCAATCGCGAGGATGCCTGGGTTTATTCGCTCAATAGCTCAACCGGCGCACTTACAGCGACAAGCCAAAATAGAACCATGGGTTTTGGTATCGCCGGCCAGCTTTTGAGTTCGGGGAGCAGTGCTCTCACTTTCACGCCTAAAGCGCTGTATGTGACGAACACAGGGAGCGACAACGTCTCGCAGTTCATCATCACTCCTTCAACCGGAGCGCTAACCGCAGGCTCCCCGGTAGCCGCCGGGACAGCCCCGAAGGGAGTGGCCGTATTGCCTGACGGCGATTTTGCTTACGTCGCCAATTCTGCAATTGCGTCTGGAGTCCCCACTCTTTCTGCGTACGGCATTTCGAGCGGGGTGCTAAGTCCATCAGGGACGCCGACTCCTACGGGGAACGGTCCGACTTGGTTGACTCCTGACCTTTCCGGAACGTGGATGTACAACGTGAACCTGACGGATTCAACCGTCTGGAAGTTCAATATAAATAGTTCGGGCGCGCTTACATCCGGTGCAAAGACAGTTACAACCGGCGCCGGCCCAGTGTTCATAACCACCGATCCGACGGGCCAATATCTGTACACCGCCAATAGCACGGCAAATACAGTTGGTGAATATTCGATCCAGTTCCCGCTAGGATCTCTGCAGACACTGAGCACGGGCATAAATTCGGAAGGCATAGGGCCAAACTGGATAGCTGTAGACCCAAGCGGGCAATATGCGTACGTTGCCAATTTGACTGACGGAACGCTCGGTGAATTCACTATTACCGAAGGCAGTGGAGATTTGGTTGTGAATGGCCCGCAGCCCTTTCTACCGGTTGGGTCAGCGCTCAGCTCAGTAGTTGTTGAGCCTTCAGGGAGATACGTATTCGTCAGCGATTTTGTGGAGAATAAAATCTTCTCGTATACGATCAATCCGGCCATCGGAGATTTGGCCTTCAATACTACTGGTGAACCCGTCGCTTCAAGTGGAACGGGACCGGTGGCATTGGCGGTAGATATTTCCGGCCAGTATCTCTACTGCGTAAACGCTGGCTCAAACGACATCACCATCTTCAAAATTAATTTGACCAACGGGACGCTCACGCAAGTTGGTACGGCCACCGTTCCGACGGGTGGAACGACACCAGCGGGAATAGCTCTCACGGGTACCGTTAACTAGAACTAGATGCAGACGCGATTTTGCGATGCCGCGACTATTTCAACTGCGCACGCTCGAGATTCCCCGCGCACCGCGCAGGGATAGGCAACGAAGGCTATCCTTGCGCGTATCTTTCCCCGCCGTCGCAATACTTTCGGGCACGCCCTGCCCTGCGGCTTGCACGCATCCAACAATCCGCCTAAGCCCCGAGCAGTTCGTGTCGACCAAACGGAAACCATCCACTTTATCCCTGGCTTCGAACGGAAGGGAAGACCTGGAATGAGCCCATCATGATGCCCCTCGTCCATCTCGGACCTTTTTGGCTTCCTGCTTATGGCCTCATGATGTCTATTGCCGTCTTGGCCGGAGTGAAACTCGCAGTCTACCGCGCGGGGAAGCATGGTCTTGATACTCAGTTTGTTTACTATGCAGGCTCGCTCGCGGCCCTCACCGCTCTCGTCATGGCTAGGCTTCTGCACGTAGCCATCGATCCGGTCGCTTACTGGAGATCGCTTGGACCACTGGTGACCGAAGCGGGAACATTTTTATTCGGTTTCCTCTGCGCCCTCTGTTTGATTTGCTTTATTGCCGTCCGCCGTGGCGTATCCTTGTGGGCTCTCTCGGATTGTTTTGCGCCCTCACTGGCGCTTGGCGTTGCTCTCGCTCGTATCGGCTGCTTTTTGTCTGGGTGCAACTACGGCAAACCAACTCGTTTACCTTGGGGCGTGGCGTTCACAAATCCGCTTGCCGCCCAACTGGCGGGCACGCCGCTTGGCATTCGCCTTCACCCCACACAACTTTACGAATCTCTGCTTGGGCTAAGCACGTTTTTTGTCCTGATTTATTTGAGTCGCCGGGAACGCCGCCCTGGCGCTTTAATTCTGACGTTTGTTTCGTTCTACGCGGTCGGGCGTTTTTTTATTGAATACTTTCGCGGCGACCTTGATCGTCTTTTCTGGGGTCCGTTTTCTACCTCTCAATGGCTTTCTGTAGCGCTCTTACTCTTAGTGTTTCTGTTGTATCGCCTGCCGGCCACTCATGGTGTCTCTTCTCAGTCAATCGCGAGACTTGTTCAAGTCCCGCCGCTGTGGCGTTCCAACAATTCGAGATAGCTTTGATCCTGCCCGCACGCTTACTTTGTCAGGCGCTCACTTTCGGACTGCCGCAGCTATAACTTTATCTTTGGTCATTTCCGCCGCTTGCTCAATCGTGGCGGATGCAGGGACCGGCTGGAATTCGCTGTCGATCTCCTTTTGCCGCACAGCAATCGTCTTGAAGAATAGGGCCTTGCCGCTCATTTGCACGTCCATTGTCGTCATTTCCCAACACCCCGGGCCGACTTCTTGTTGTTTTACCAAAAAGGTTCCACCCTCATCGAGGTGACCCAATAGCCCGCCACCGAATTTTACCGGGCTCTTTAAACGTCCATTGATCTCCGCGAGCCGCTTTTGATCCATGTCCAGAGTCAACGTGCCTTCCATGTGATAAAAGACTTCCGCCTGGTGGCCTGAAGGATGAAACGCTGGATTCGGCGTGAATTTCACTTTGATTCTATTCCCATCCTTTTCTTCTATCCGAAATACGAAAGCATCTGGAATTAGCTCTAGCAGCTCGGTCGCTTGTTTCCCATCTTCGTGTCGTCGTCGCTCTTGTTTTTGGAGTTCTCGCTTGCTGTGGAGCAAATTCCGAATCCGCTGATTTTCCGTCTCTTGTTGGATTTTATCCAGCGGCTTGCCATTCACAGCCAGCAGTCGCTCAATCTGTGCACCTTTTGCCTGACACACCATAAATAATCGTCGTGGGCCATCCTTCTCTTCGAGCTTTCGATAGCACCACAAGGACTTATCTTTCGCTTGGGCGTCAATTTCGTGCTCAATAATATCTCGCACCAAATAACCAACATTTTTCTCAGGGTTTGATGCTTGCGGGGCGTTGTGATTGCTCTCTTGGGCAACAATCGGGGAACTGATGATCGCGGTTAACAACATCCACGTGGAGACCAAGAGGCCTGTCGAAGCTATTTTCGCTATTTTTCTTGTCAAATTCTCGGCAAGTAATTTCGCCAATCCGGGACCTGGAAATGGTTTTGACATCTGCGACCCCTCATCGTTCTCCGGCGGTCAATTACAAGCTGAGTGTGAACCATTCACGAAGTGCGGGACTATAAGGCAGTTGCTGTATTCAAAGCCGCTTGATAGTGCAGCCGTCATCATGTTCTCGGTAGCGCGCAACTTTTGTGTTCGAGAGAGAGGCGGGCGCTTGTGTCCAGATAAGCGCCCGCTCTCGGGGGTGTATTTCAGAGGCAATGTCGCTAGGTTGGCGAACAAGAGCGGACACAACCATCGGGTCTTATCTGTAAGAAACATCGAAAGTTGAAGTAGAAACCAAACAGTTCCCTTAGAACAACATTTACAGCATTCCACCTATATACGGGCCAGACATGCACGGTCAAATTGGATAGTGACGGATAGATGTCCCACGAGGCCCTATGCAAGTTCTGATTGCCGATGACCACGAAATTGTTCGCCGAGGTGTTCGCTCGATATTGGAATCGAGGGCGGGCCTTGAGATTTGCGGCGAGGCAGTTAACGGCCGGGAAGCGGTTAATAAAGCGAGTCAATTACACCCCGATTTGATTATTCTCGACCAGGCCATGCCAGTTCTTAGCGGTTTGGGCGCCGCCACTGAAATTCGGCAACTTATGCCCGACGTACCGATACTGATGCTATCGATGCACGATGGCAAAACTCTGCTTGATGCTCTGCGCACGATCGGCGCACAGGGCTTTGTTCCCAAGGCTGAGTGCGCCGAAAAATTGCTCGAGGCGGTGGACGCCGTTTTGCGCGGCGAGACTTTCTTCGATGCAGAACCCAGCTCGTGCATGGGCCTTTCCGAATAGAGTACTGAGCGAGGTCGTTCAAATATTCTTGGGAGGTTTAGAAAATGGTCGCAACCACACAACAAATTGAAGAGAAACTCTCGAACACTGCGATGGGTATGGCGCACAGATACGTCAGCGCTTATCGCGACACACTACTGACTGATTCTCAGGTTGTGGCGGCCATGACATCGGACGCTCTGTCAGGCGGTTTCTCCGAAGAGGACTCTTCCGAAATCGCGGAGATCGCTTTCACGTACCTCGAACATAATCATCACGCCCTGAATCCGTGAAGAATCTCGTTCCTGCCACGGATCCCGTTGGAGCGGGCGAACGGCAGCCGGAGTGGCCTGCGATAGCTGAACAATAGCCGAGCCGTTTTGTCGGCGACTCAATCTGTGGTACTAATGAAGTGACCCCACCCTCCACTCAGCCCAGAAATGAACCTAAGGAGAATTGTAATGAAAATCGAAAGACTATTGGGCGGTTTGGTGTCCTTGGGCATGGTTGCGGCGATGGCCGTACCTGTGACTCTAGCTAAGACACAGGATGCATCCGCACCTCAAGCCTCAGGTAAACAAATGGGAATGCGAGGTGGACTGCAGGCCGCCGTAGAGAGCCTGAATCTTACGGATGATCAGAAAGCAAAGGTAAAGGATATCTTTGCCGATGCGAGGACCAAATACCAAACGGTGACCAGCGATACTTCGCTCAGCGATGACCAGAAAAAAGCCAAGATGAAGGAGCTTCATGAAGGCACGCTGGCCAAGGTGAACGCCGTGTTGACGCCTGATCAGCAGACCGAGTTGAAGAGCAAGATCGAAGCTGCAAAGGCGAAACCACCGTCGCAGCCGTGATCCAGAAACAGTCAGAAAACTGGCGATAAGCACGACAAAAGGCGCCTGGTTCGCGAGAGCCGGGCGCTTTTTATATTTGAGATACTTCTTTGACCGATTCTCACTAAAATTCTTCCATGGAAGGTGTTTGAATCGGCGCAAGAATACCTTGGCCGTTCAGCGCCGGGCGAACAAGCCACAAATTAATCCCAATTAAGCCTGATAGGTGAGATCGGTACGCTGATAGAGAGCAGTGTGCCCACAATTCGGGCACTTCATCTCGGACCCGTCCGGGGGAAAATCAGGTTTTCTAGGAGAGAGATAGTCAGATAGGCGCTTGTCTACAATCGGGGAGTGCATGAAGGCGCGTTTGCATCCTACGCAGCGCAACATCCAGAAAGCCATATCCTATCGTATCGCTGCAAACCTAATCTGCGTATAAGGAAACTATAAGGAATTCGTAAGGAAAATTTCTTCGCTGACGGAGCTACAAGCAACTATGCAGTTTCAGTTCTCAGCCCGGGCGCTACGTCATTTCGACATCCAAGTGAGCTGCGATGGTCTCTTCAAGTTCATTCAGGGAATCACGTACTGCCGAGAGCAAGCTCTCACGCGCAGGTTCGCTCAGAAGCTTTGCCACTCGCAGTTTATTGTCAGTAGCTTTGATCTTCACACGAAGATCGTTCATGAGGTCAAGAGCACGAGGTTTGCCCGAGAAGGAAACCTGACGAAGCGCTGAATGCACGCTATACACAAGCTTATCCAAGTTTTTTATGCGAATGTCCAATTCGCTTTCTGAGGCATATTCATTTCTGTGGAGAAACTTAGTCTCAGTGGGTGAATCCCCAGCAATCAAGTGGTGTGAACTCATAAACATTCTCCTAGGCCGACGATATCCAAGTTGCTGGGATTCGATCTACGGGGCGGGCACTGTTTATAAGGGCAATAGCTTTGCCAACCCGCACATTTTTCGGAAGGCTATAAGAGGATGCGACTTATCAGACGATTGATGATCAACTTCTGGAATTCGGAGTGTACTAGAACCGGAAAATTGTTCATCCTCAGAAACTCCGGACTGAATAAGGTTTACTCAGGCGGTAGCCGAGCTTGGTTGCACGTAGTGACAGGCGATTCCAGTTCGCTGATCATACTGGGGGGATACCTTGACCCTCGCATTTTTGTAGGGCTTTTACCCGATTACGAGCAGAAACTCTTCAAAGTATGTTGTCTTCCGAAGGCGAGGTGAAAAATGCGATTCATTTGGCTGCTGTTGGCGCTCGTGTTGGTGTGCGCTTGGATAGGCGGCTTTGTTGTCTATCACGCTGCGGGATTCGCGATTCACATACTTCTGATTTTGGCCGTCATCTCGATCATCTTGCAGTTGTTTAGTGGTAAGCGAACAGCTTAGAAAATCGAAGGCGGGCCAGGCGAGATAGAACATCTCTATCCGCGTCCGAGGTCCATCAGACCGGCCCGTGTTGTTCTGCGTACCAAATTAATATCGCAACGATGAGCCAGGTCAAGATGGCGAAGCTCAAGACAGCCATCGAATTCCAAACGGGTAGAAGCTTCCAAACCACTACCGCAAAAAATGCTAAGCCAAATGTTCCCATAGCGGCGCCGCGCGCATCCAAGGCGGCGGCGTTCTTACCTCGGGCAGTGCCGTCCTTTCCAACCTTTTGCTTTTTCTCCAACTCGTGCTTCGCCACAAGCGTGACACTCGCAGGGAAAATTGCTGGAAAAGCGAGAAACAGTCCGCCGACAACAGGCCCAAAGTGCTTGGCTACAAGGCCGGTGGCAGCCGTGATTGCACCCCCAAACAAGAAACGCACCGCGTACTCGTACCAGCGGATTTTCCGGATTGCGGAGAAGTCAAAGTGGACGCGCATGAAATGTTATTTCAAAATCAGAAACCACAAACCGAAAGCTCCAACAAACCACGCAGAAAAAGAGAAGACGCTGGCCGCCATCGCGCCCCATCTATTCCGGACAAGCAGATGAATACACAAACAGGCGTACAGAAAAAAAGCGATGGCTCCGGCAATCATCGAACGGCCTTCGCGGACGGCATAGAGCTTCCCCTCGGTCACGATGGTTAGCCCTAGGGTCGCCAGCGCAACGGAAGGCGCAGCACTGAACAAACCTGCAAAACTCCTGGGTTTTAGCAGGTCTCCCAGAATCGAAAAGGCCGACACTATGATGCCACCCACGACAAAGCGAAAGATGAGCGGTCCCATTTCGAGCTAGCCTCTTAATGCTGCGCTATGGCAGATTCCCGTTGTAATTCGTCAACCGACTTGAATAAGCGCCCTTGCAACCCTGATCGGCGAGCCACGCGCCACTTCGACGAACCGTTCCGTTACTATTTTCGCCGTACCGTTTGTTTTTTGTTGGTCGCAGTTTTTCCAGGCTTTGCCACCTTGGTTTTTGCGTTTTTCTGCGGATCCCCCGTGGCGGCCTTTTCAACGTCTCCACCATTGTCGCGCGCGATGTCTGCTAGCAGCCGTTTACTCAACACGGAACGCGGTTGGGAGACAGTTATGTCTTTATCGGATGCATATTTGTCACGGTGTTTGATCAGCAGCCAGGATTTATCTGGCTTGCTGCCAAAACCACGCGTTCGCACTAACACCCAGGACCCCTGCAGTTTCTTGCCTTCGAGAGTAAACTTCAGATCGCCTTTTTCGAGCGCGGCTTCGACGTCGTCGCTCTCCGGAATCCATTCACCGTTGTCCCACACCATGACGGTGCCGCCGCCATATTCGCCTTCTGGAATAACTCCCTCAAAGCCTCCATATTCAACTGGATGATCCTCCACCTGCATCGCCAATCGCTTGACCGATGGATCTAGTGAAGGTCCTTTAGGAACTGCCCAGGAAAGCAGCACACCTTTGAACTCCAACCGAAAGTCGTAGTGTAATTGCGTTGCGCGATGCTTCTGTATGACGTAAAGCAAATGACTCTTTGAACTTGCACCAGAATGTGGCTTTCCCGAAGGTTCTGGCGAAACCTTAAAATTCCGTTTCTCTTTATATTTGTCGAGTGACATCTATCGTTCCTCCCCGGGGACTTTCGAGCACCAATGAACGACGAACGCTGAGAGATCTTATAACTGTTTCAAACGTGCCACCGCTCGTTTCAGAGCCTGCCGGCTATTGAAAAAGTCGCTCCACGGGTCTTTCTTCTTAAGACGAGCGCTAAAATTGCCGATGTTGAAGCTCGAAGGATTAAGAGAAGGCTTAACCTCCGACCATGCCAGGGGAGTCGAGACAGGGGCATGTGGCTTTCGGCGAACCGAATAAGGGCTCACGACAGTTTGCACGGAGCCGTTCCTGAAAGCGTCCAGATAGACCAGTGCTCCGCGATCTGCAATGGCATGTGCCACCGTCAATTGCTTCGGATAAGCCGCGGCGAGGCGCGCCACAAATTCCTCCGCAAACTTCAGTACCTCGCTGGCTTCGGGGCCAATGCGGATTGGAACGAAGATATGCAACCCGCGGCTGCCGGATGTCTTTGGGAAAGAAACAAGGTCGAGCTCATCGAGTACAGCTTTCACAAGCAGGCCAGCCTTCGCGGCATCTGCAAACTTTCCCGATTGAGGATCCAGGTCAAAACAGATCCAATCAGGCTTGGGAAAAGTTTTGGCTCGGCTTCCGGTTACATGGATGGGAATACATCCAAGATTGGCTAGGGCAAGCTGTGTGGCGAGCAAGCCGCCCACAACGTAGTCTGTTGCTTTTCGAGCAGAAGAACCTCTGTCGTTTGCGATTCGCTTTGTTGGAGTTCCTGCCGGCATGCTTTCTGGTTTCTGCTTTTGGTAAAAACATGCACCGCTCATGCCGTCCGGACAGCGTTCCATGGTCAAAATGCGGTCATTGACGTAAGGACGAAGGGCAGGGAACACATCCCGATAGAATGTGACTAGGTCTAATTTCGTATACCCTTCTTCGGGCCAAAATACCTTGTCTGGATTCGACACTTTTATTGGCATGGTCTTTGATGCAGGCGGCATTTAAGCCTCCTTCCGAGTCACTTCCGTAGGTTTCTTGTCGTCGCGCAGCCCCAGATAAACCGGATGACGCAACTTTCCATCTTTGGTCCACTCGGTAAATGAGAGTTGAGCTACCAGTTTTGGCGCCAGAAACGTCGCATCTCGTTCGCGGACTTCAGATGCAAAAGGAGACTTCGACCGAACTAACGGCTTAAATCTCCGGTAAAGAGAAGCTAGCATTTCCGTGTCGAAGCCGGTGCCAACTTTTCCGGCATAGAGAAGCTTATTGCGAGAATAGACTCCCAAAAGCAAAGCGCCGAAATACTGCCGTGAACCTGTAGGTTGCGTAAAGCCGCCGATCACGAACTCATCTTCCTGATGAACTTTTACTTTCAGCCATTCCTTGGATCTCTTCTCCACATAGATAGATGCAAGGTTTTTGCACACCACACCTTCAAAGCCGCGCTTCGATGCAATTTGAAATGCTTTCAGACCATCATCAGACAAGACGGCTGACAGCCGGAGCCGTGCAGATGGCTTTACTATTCGTTCGAGCGCTGCTCGCCTTTGGGAGAGTGCTTTTTTTCTCAAATCGCCTTCGTCTGAGTAGAGGCAATCAAAGACTGCATACTGAGGACGGCCTTTGCCTTGCTGCAACAACTGGAACCGCGAAATATCCTTGGCATCGAACACAACTACTTCACCGTCAATACAAAGTGTCTTGGGTTTAAGTTTTTGAATTGCTGCTGCGATTTCCGGGTAGCGGGCCGTTCGATCAATCGAATTCCTTGATATGAGGGTCACGCGTGTACCCTCTTTATACGCAAGCATCCTGACGCCATCGTATTTCTCTTCAAATACCCAATTGGGCCCCGTAAATGGGGCATCCACCAATGTCGCCAGCATAGGGGACACCCGAAAGGGAACTTTACTCATCACCTTCCCGCAAACACTTTCCGTAGAACATTAGATATCCTACGAAACATAATTGCTTTACATGAAACCATGTATATGTAAATGCTGTCGATAGCGAGAGGCTTTCATCGCGGGACTACAGCTTGGCTGAAAAACGAATTACGTTTGAGGGACACTCTCCGGAGTCGAAGGCACCGGCCGGAGACAGGCGAGAAGACTCCGGGCCACATAAGATTTTCTTGCTCTCGCCGGCAAATTCCAACGGAATTCGAGCAAGAATGCTTTTCAGTCCAAATGCGCAGTTCGAGCTCGCGCAGCGCCTCCGGGATTCCAATGTTCCTCTAGGGGAAGTCTTCAGCTTCATTAGCGGCCTATATTTTCGCGGCAAGCTGGCTTACGCGGAAAGATTTAAGAATCCACCGCGGGAAGCCCCGGGAGTACATATCATCACCGCGACGTCGGGGCTTCTTCTGCCTCATGAGCCGATGACATTAGCCAGGCTTAAGTCTATGTCCTCCTCAAATGTAGATCCCGACAATCCCGATTATCGAACACCACTTGATCGCGATGCATTCCGTTTACGAGAACTTTTGGGCACCGAAACTCAAGTTGTTTTACTTGGGAGCATCGCCACTGAAAAATATGCACAGCCGTTGTTGGAAGTTTTTGGAAAGCAATTACTCTTTCCAAGGGATTTTGTCGGCCGCGGAGATATGAGCCGCGGGGGCCTGCTCCTGCGCTGCTGTTCCACTGGATTACCGCTTGAATATGTTCCAGTGCTCGGAGCTATACGCCGCGGGCGCCGTCCTCCCAAACTCAAGCTCTAGCCTTAGCGGCGCACATGCTTCTCGAACTGTTGGTCATTCATTTCTTCTTGAACGCTCGCATACCATCTTTAACCCGCTTCATGGCACTCGCTGGGCCTTTTGCGCCCAATACGCGATATTTCTCGCCGCTCAACTCGTGATAGTTCACGAAGAAGTCTTCCAATTCCTGCAAAAAGGTTTTGCCCAAATCCTTGATGTGATGAATGTCCGCAAAGCTGTGATTTTCTTTCTCCACGGCCACAACGCGATCATTCCGCTCAAGTTTCTTTTTCTCGCCCTGTTCGCCCTCGATGATCCCAACGATTCGGCACTGCAACACGCAGCCGGGAAACGCAGGCTCGTCCATCAAAACCAGCACGTCCGTGGGGTCACCGTCATCGGCGAGCGTGGACGGCACAAAGCCAAAGTCATAAGGAAATTCCATCCCCGCCGGGAGAACCTTCTTCAGCCCAAACACTCTCTGCTTTTCGTCAAACGCATATTTGTTCCGGCTGCCCTTCGGTGTCTCGATGACAACTTGAAGGTTATCTTCGTCTGGATCAAGGGATTCAAGCAAAGAGGGATTCCCCATAGATGCCTTTAGCTTTTTCTTCTTACTCGACATTTATTTCTCCCTGATCTCTCATTCGAGGCTACACAGGATCCGTAAATTCGAGCTCCAAGCAAGACTGAAGAGCCAATCATTCTCAGTCCTATAGACCGCAATGCTGCTAACTTGCTTTGCGCACCGTCTGCCCGGTTTTCCTGGCTTTCCCGTTACCTTTTTTCTTTTCTTTTGAGCTCGAAGACGAAGCGGCGAGGCTCTTCCTCAGCGCGCTCTTGATATCGATAACCGTGGACCGCCCTGGCTCTTTGCCAATTTCAATGGTCTTGCCATGCTGCTTGGCCTCAATTAATTTGCGCAGCTTGTCTTGGAATTCATCATGGTATTTGGCTGGCTTGAATGGCTCAGTCATCGTCTTGACGAGCTGCTCAGTTAGCTTCACTTCTTGCGGCTTTAGATCCACAGCTTCAATCACGCCGTATTGCGGCAGCCGCCGAATTTCGTTTGAAAAATACATGGTGTGAAGCAGCAGGCCATGTTCATAAGCACGCAGAAAAACGGTGTAGTCCCTCTGATGCATAAGCAGTTTGCCAATTCCGACTGTCTCGGTGTCCTCGAGGGCTTTGACGAGCAATTGATACGCCTTCTTGCCGCTTTCGTCCGCGACGCAGAAATACGAAGAATCAAAAAAGATCGGATCGATCTGGCTCAGTTTCGTAAAGGCAAGGATTTCGAGCGTTCGGGAAGACCCAGCCGCGAGCTTCTTGATTTCCTTATCTTCCATGAGCACATACTGCCCCTCGTCAAATTCATAACCCTTGATAATTTCGCCGCGCTCTACGAATCGGTTGCATGTGGGGCAGAATAACGGCTGTCGCACCCGAGAATTGCATTCCTTATGAATCTGATGAAGATATGTCTTATCGCTCCGGGCCGCAGCGTAGAGCTGCGCCGGAATCGAAATTAAGCTAAGCACAATAGAGCCTCTCCAAACGGAGGAAGGCATAAGGACTCCTTTTACTTATTGTTCGCTCTAGAAGCTTCGAGTCACATCAGGTAAGCGCTGTAGAAAGGCGGCCGGAGCCCTTTTTAATTTTAATGTCAGTGCTTACGGCTGTGTTAGCGGGCAGTTGCCGCGATCTTGCGCTTTTCCTCGCGCACGCCTCGGATGAGGCTAAGTTCGATATCGGTGGGACACCAGGGGCTCCGAATCACATCAAACGCTCCGCGCTGGGTCGCATCCATATAGAGTTCCCATTCCCCATTTCGCGTAAGCACGACAACCGGCGGAAGTTTGCCCGCGAGTTTCAATTCTAAAACGTCCCCATAGCTCCCATCTGGCAGTCTCTCATCGCAAAAAATAAGGTTGGGATGTTGATGCGAAAGCAGTTGTTCAGTCTGGGCCACCGTCGCGCAGGGAATGACTTGGACGGAAAGTGCTTCCAGAATGTTGCTTACCTGTCGCCGGCTCTCGAGGTTACCCGAGACGACCAAAATGGTGAGTTGTTCCTGCAGCACAGGCCCGTAAGTTGTTGATATCTCAAAGCGATGAGCCGCGCTCTCTCGTATGGTAGGGTTCATATCGAAATTTACCTCGCGTCTCCGATTCTGATGGTGCAAGCCAAATATCGGGGAGGACACTGTTAGTGGATTTGCGTTTCTCGGTCAATACGGACTTTTACCTAGTGCCAGCTAGTACCCTTCAATTCGCCATACAGGAAAGACTGTAGAGCATACCTACAGCTCTTATGCTAATTAAGCTTTCTTGACCGTAATTTCCTAATTCCAGGAAGTGATGTTCGGTAGCCACAGGTTCGAGGTTGAATTCAGTCCATCAGCGCTGAAGGGGAATGTGATCTCGAATTCGCCTGGCTAGCCAGCCTAATTCAGTGCCAATTTGGAGATGAGCATGAAAAGAGCTGACCGCGAATCGTCGAGTGTAAGCGCAAGGCCGATTCCCGCTACGGAACCTGGAAGCAACGGGAAAGACCATGTCGGTGAAATGTCAGCGTCCGATCTGGGCCTCATTCTTTCCAGTTTGCAGACCATGCGCGATGGTGACTTCTCTGTTCGCCTCCCTGGATCGTGGACAGGCCTGCCCGGAAAACTTGCGGATACATTCAACGAGATAGTCTCTTCCAACCAGCAAATCGCTCATGAACTTAGGCGCGTAGGCCAAGTGGTAGGGAAGGAAGGCAAAACTCGCGAAAGAACGCAATTTCACCAGCCGCGAGGCGCTTGGGGCGAGATGGAAGTATCCATCAATACCCTCGTTGATGACCTGCTCCAGCCCAACACCGAAGTCACACGCGCGATTGCAGCCGTGGCACAGGGCAACCTGACGCAAACGGTTCGGTTGGACGTCGATGGCCGGCCGCTCGAAGGAGAATTTCTCCGTTCCGCCACAATCGTTAACACCATGATTCAGCAGCTTGGCGTTTTTACCGCCGAGGTGACTCGCGTCGCTCGCGAAGTTGGCACCGACGGAAAACTCGGTGGCCAAGCGCAGGTGCCAGGTGTCGCGGGAACTTGGAAAGATCTCACAGACTCCGTCAATTCGATGGCCAGCAACTTGACTGGGCAAGTTCGAAACATCGCCGAAGTGGCCACGGCGGTTGCCAGCGGGGACCTTTCCCGCAAGATCACGGTGGACGTTCGCGGAGAAATTTTGCAGCTCAAGGAAGCCATCAACACGATGGTCGATCAGTTGCGTTCCTTCGCTTCCGAAGTCACCCGCGTGGCGCGCGAAGTTGGCACGGACGGCAAACTGGGAGGCCAGGCGGTTGTGCCGGGTGTGGCCGGAACCTGGAAAGACCTTACGGACTCCGTCAACGCGATGGCCGGCAACCTCACAGCGCAGGTGCGCAACATCGCGGAAGTCACGACCGCTGTGGCCCGCGGCGATTTGTCGCGCAAGATCACTGTGGACGTGAAGGGCGAAATTCTCGAATTGAAAGACACCATCAACACGATGGTGGACCAGCTCAACGCGTTCGCTGGTGAAGTGACGCGCGTGGCTCGCGAAGTCGGCACCGAAGGCAAATTGGGCGGCCAAGCGCAGGTTCCCGGCGTCGGCGGCACGTGGAAAGACCTCACCGACAACGTGAACTTCATGGCCAGCAATTTGACCGGTCAAGTGCGCAACATTGCCGAAGTCGCAACCGCGATCGCCAGCGGCGACCTCTCCCGCAAGATTACGGTCGACGTGCGCGGAGAAATCCTCCAGTTGAAAGAGACTCTCAACACAATGGTGGACCAGCTCAACCGGTTCGCTGGCGAAGTGACGCGCGTGGCGCGCGAAGTAGGTAGCGAAGGCCGCCTTGGCGGACAAGCGAACGTGCCAGGCGTCGCCGGCACTTGGAAAGACCTCACGGACTCTGTCAACTCGATGGCCGGCAACCTGACGGGCCAGGTGAGAAACATCGCGGAAGTCACGACGGCCGTCGCGCGTGGCGACTTGTCTCGCAAAATCACAGTCGACGTGAAAGGTGAAATTCTCGAACTGAAGAACACCATCAATACGATGGTGGACCAGCTAAACGCCTTTGCCGCGGAGGTGACTCGCGTCGCACGCGAAGTCGGCACGGAAGGGAAGCTGGGCGGCCAAGCGCAAGTCCCTGGTGTAGGCGGTACGTGGAAGGACCTCACCGACAACGTGAACTTCATGGCCAGCAACCTTACCGGCCAAGTCCGCAACATCGCCGAGGTTGCAACCGCCGTCGCACGCGGAGACCTCTCACGCAAGATCACCGTTGACGTCAGGGGCGAAATTCTTGAACTAAAAGACACGCTGAACACGATGGTCGATCAGTTGCGCGCATTTGCCTCTGAAGTGACTCGCGTCGCTCGTGAGGTCGGCACAGACGGGAAACTCGGCGGCCAGGCGCAAGTTCCCGGTGTTGCGGGAACCTGGAAAGACCTCACGGATTCCGTCAACTCCATGGCCAGCAACCTAACCGGCCAGGTGCGCAACATCGCTGAAGTCGCGACGGCGATTGCCAGCGGCGACCTCTCAAAGAAAATCACGGTCAATGTCAGCGGCGAAATCCTGCTGCTCAAAGAAACCATTAACACGATGGTGGACCAGCTCAACGCATTCGCGGGCGAAGTAACGCGCGTCGCGCGCGAAGTAGGTAGCGAAGGCCGGCTCGGTGGACAGGCTAACGTTCCCGGCGTTGCGGGCACATGGAAGGACTTAACCGACTCGGTTAACTCGATGGCTGGAAACCTGACTGGCCAGGTGAGAAACATTGCCGAGGTCACGACCGCAGTCGCCCGCGGCGACCTGTCGCGCAAAATCACAGTCGATGTGAAGGGCGAAATTCTCGAGTTAAAAGACACCATCAACACGATGGTGGACCAGCTCAACGCGTTCGCCGGCGAAGTCACTCGTGTGGCTCGCGAAGTTGGCACGGACGGAAAACTCGGCGGTCAAGCCCAAGTTTCTGGCGTGGCCGGTACATGGAAAGATTTGACCGACAACGTCAACGTCATGGCTGCAAACCTCACCGAACAAGTAAGGGGTATCGTCAAAGTTGTGACGGCGGTGGCCAACGGCGAGCTGACGAAAAAACTCACGGTTAACGCCAAGGGCGAAGTTGCCGCGCTGGCGGAAACCATCAATAACATGACTGACACACTGGCCACGTTCGCCGACCAGGTGACGACCGTCGCGCGCGAAGTCGGTGTGGAAGGCCGTCTCGGTGGACAAGCCAACGTGCCCGGCGCCGCGGGCACTTGGAAAGATCTCACGGGCAACGTCAACCTGCTTGCAGACAACCTGACCAACCAAGTTCGCGCCATCGCAGAAGTCACAACGGCCGTAACCAAAGGCGACTTAACGCGTTCAATTCAGGTAGAAGCCAGCGGAGAAGTAGCCGAACTCAAAGACTACATCAACACCATGATTGACAACTTGCGGCTAACCACAGACCGCAACAAGGAACAAGACTGGCTCAAAACCAATCTCGCGCGGTTCACTGGCATGTTGCAGGGCCAGCGCGATCTCTCCACAGTAGGGCGCATGTTGTTGTCCGAGCTCGCCCCACTCGTCAACGCCCAGCAAGGCGTGATCTATCAAATGGAGACAGACGAATCGGCGGAAATGATGCTTCTGTCGGCTTATGCCGATGATGCACCGAACGGACACGCGCGCCAGTTGCGAGTGGGCGAAGGCCTCGTAGGCCAGTGCGCGGCGGAGAAACGCCGAATGCTCATTACCGAAGTTCCTCAACACGCTGTTCCAATTCGCTCCGGATTATTCAAAGCTGTTCCTCTAAACGTGATCGTGCTTCCGGTTCTTTTCGAGGATCGTGTGAAAGCGGTCATCGAGTTGGCCTCGTTGAGCACATTTACAGCCTCCCATCTCGCTTTCTTGGAACAGTTGACCGCCAGCATCGGCATCGTGCTCAATAGCATCGAGGCCACGATGCAGACCGAAGGCCTCCTAAAGCAATCGCAGCAACTGGCCACCGAGCTTCAAACGCAGCAGAAAGAGTTGCAGCAGACCAACGAGCAGCTTGCGCAAAAGGCCCAGCAGCTTGCCGAGCAAAACGTGGAAGTGGAACGTAAGAACCAGGAAATTGACCAAGCCCGCCGCGCCGTTGAGGAAAAGGCAAAAGAACTGGCTCTCACCTCCAAATACAAATCCGAATTCCTTGCCAACATGTCGCATGAGCTGCGAACTCCGCTCAACAGTATTCTCGTCTTGGGCCAGCAGCTCACTGACAATCCTGACGGTAACTTGACCGGCAAACAGGTTGAGTTTGCTCGCACCATTCACGGCGCCGGCACGGATCTCCTCAATCTTATTACCGACATTCTCGATCTCT
>Ga0265354_1000041_pt1 | contig 20588 bp, 15 predicted proteins | sample NZE1metagenome_FD_189074 | JGI IMG/M metagenome (GOLD analysis project Ga0265354, IMG submission 189074) | Rhizosphere microbial communities from Maridalen valley, Oslo, Norway - NZE1 | ecosystem: Host-associated > Plants > Roots > Rhizosphere > Soil | place: Norway: Oslo | collected 2017-09-14 | reverse complement strand
TGAAATGCCGATGGTGCTTGCGAAGTACGGGGCGGACTCTGGAATCGCTGGCGCCGCCGCGCTTTGCCGCATTGGAATGACTGGGGAATAGATGGAAGCGAGTTGTGGACCAGACTGGGTTGGAAGGCTGCATACGCCTTCCCGTATGGCTCGCGCATCCAACAATTGCCGCGATGATGTCGCTGGTACAGAGGGACGCGAGCGCAGAATAACGCGCTCGAGCCAGACTGCAGTTCTAGGGCACGCCAACTAGCATACAGAAGTGTTTGAAAGTCAGAGATAAGGGGAACGACTATGAACGACAAAACGACAGCTCCGAGCGACATGACCAAATCCAGTGTGGATTCGCCGGCGGCTAAGAGTGGCGAATTTGCGATTGGCGGGGACCTGCCTGTGTGGCGGCTTGGATTTGGGGCGATGCGAATTACTGGCAAGGGGATCTGGGGAGAGCCGAAGGACCATGATGAAGCTATTCGCGTGCTTCGACGAGCGGTCGAGCTGGGAATCAATTTTATTGACACGGCGGATTCGTATGGGCCGCACGTCAGCGAACGACTGATAGCGGAAGCGCTGCATCCTTATCCGGCAGGGTTGGTGATTGCGACGAAGGCTGGGTTTGATCGTACGGGCCCAGATAAGTGGACGATGAATGGGCGGCCGGAGAATTTGCGAAGTGCCTGCGACGGGAGCCTGAAGCGGTTGAAGCTTGAACGGATTGATTTGTATCAACTGCACCGGATCGACCCGGCGTATCCGGCTGAAGACCAGCTCGGGACCCTGAAAGATTTGCAGGCGCAGGGGAAAATCAAACACATTGGGCTTTCCGAGGTATCTGTGGCGCAGATCAAGCATGCGCGGACTATCGTGCCGATTGTTTCGGTGCAGAACCGTTACAGCCTGGCGGACCGAGCGGCCGAGGAGGTTTTAGAATATTGCGAGCGGGAGAACATTGGGTTTATTCCGTGGTTCCCGCTGGGAGCCGGCGAATTGGCGGCTCCGGGCGGCAAACTGGCGAGCACGGCAGAGGAACTTAAAATTACGACTTCACAGTTGGCGCTGGCCTGGCTGTTGTGGCGCTCGCCGGTGATGTTGCCGATTCCGGGGACTTCTCGCGTGGATCATCTGGAAGAGAACGTCGCTACCGCGGCAGTGAAGGTGGATGACCGCAAGATGCGCGAATTGGGACAGCTGGCGAAATCGGCGTAAGCGCGCATGGAAAATGGAAATAAGGCAGGAGTCAGCAAACCGTATCTATTTGCGGTTCTTGGCTTATCGCTTTTTTTGCCGGCGTTGTCGGTTCTTTCCGAATGGCTCATAAGCAAAAATCCGACTGATTCTCTCGCAATCATCGGGAAATGGTTTATATTTTGGGCTGTGGGAGTGCGGCTTTTAATGGCGGGGCTCAGACAGGTGTTCAATCCCGCCTTCACGGCCAAAGACATTTTCCACATTAACCACGAGCCTAGCGATGCGATTGTAAGAGAGCTGGGATTTGCGAACATTTGCTTTGGGTTGATTGGCGTTATTTCTTTGTTCCTTCCGTCTTAGCGGCTAGTGAGCGCCTTCGGTAGCGGTTTGAATTATGGCATCGCCGGAGTGAACCATTTTGCCAAGAAAGCGGCAAGTGCGAACGAAATGGTCGCGATGGTTTCAGATATTTTCATATTTTTGGCCTTGGCAATTTACGTGGTGCATATGGTTTAGATGCGCGTGTGCGGGACTTGTCAGACGCGAGCACTCGGACGTACATGGTTCTCGTGAGAAGTGCCCTTCAAGCCTTCTTGTGCTTAAAAAACTCCACCTGCTGCAACCGCTTTTCGGCTTCTTTTTTGGTCTTGTATGGCCCGCCTAGATTTTTTCCCTTTTCTGAGACGACGCGATAACCGCCGGTGACTTTTTTGATCATGGCCTTCCTCCCGAAATGGGGCCGTTCTCCGGCTCCTCGGGACAAATGCTGTCACTTACGATTTACGGTTTCCATACAGAGTCTCTCTGAGAATGGCAGAATTGGGGCCGTACCTTTTGAGCGCTGTAGCGACCACCAGAGTGCGCGGCGCGAATTGCTGTGATTAATGCGGACTACTTCCACGTTTTGAGGTGCAGCCCGACGGATTCGCCCGAATTGTAAATGCACATTTCCTGTTTGTTGTCGGGAGCAGCGGCACACCAAGCCTTGACCTTGGCGCCAGTGAGTTCTTCCGCTTGATCATCCTGCCGGACCACCCAGTTGGAGGGCGCCAAGATCTGAAGGCGCGCGCCTAGATCACGGAATCTCGTATCGGCGGCGGAAGCGGATGTTTCTTGCCAATAGCAGACGTACTGAGTTCCGAGCTCGTTGGAAGGAGCCTTTGAGATCGTGCTGACCGCACACTCTGTAGCGCCCGCGAGTTTGACTGTGGCTTCGGACATCCCGGAGCTCGCATTTGTAGCGCGGAGCTCTTCAAAAGCGTTCGCGCGAGCCTCGAAGGCCTTCTTAAGCCCCTGGCAGAACTCGTCGCAACCGCCGGCGATGGGAGCCGGGACCGCTTTCGGCGGAGGACCCGGAGGACGATTGACCAGATAAGGCGACGAGAGTGAACTCATCCACAGATAGAGCTTCGCCGTTCCGTCGGTTTGTTTTGTGAGTTGTAGATGGAACGGACAATGGCCGACATACGGTCCGTCGGTGCCTGGAAGCGAACAATCTGGGAGTCCAGCGTCGACAAAATGATCGGCAACCGGCGATTCAATTTTGAATTGCCACGTTGGCTGAAGAATACGGATGGATGCGATCGCATTTGTGTACCAACTTTCTGCGTTTGCATAAGGAATTTGTGCGTAGCAGATATACATCGGCACGTTGTTTGCCCAAGTCGACATTTGGCAGGGGACCTTGGCTCCCTCGGTCGACAGGGCCGAAGCGGCGGCGCCGATCGCGCGATATGCACGAAAGTCCGTGAGCGCAGCGTCGAGAATGTTCTGCAGGCCCTGGCAGAGCGGGTCCTTACACTGTGCGAACGCGGAGACCGTAAGCAGAAGACTCAAACACAACAGGTAAAATGCACGGAGCGTTTTCTTGATCATAGTCCGCCGCTAGAAATTGGATATGAATCCAACCCGGGCCAGGGAATGGAGGGATCAGCGAATAAATCGTGCCTGCTGATGAGGGTGGAGTCAATCGGTATTCCTGCTCTGCTTATCGTGGAAGGAAACTAAAGCTCGGAGGGATAGCGCGAACTAAACCTCCACGCTGCAGAATACGCACGAAACCCGCGGCAAATTTCAGCGGGCGAGGGGCATTCGAATGATCGTCGCATGCTCAGGAGGTTCGACAGCGACACCGTCGCGAAACGCGACAAGCTTGCCAGAATTTGCGGCGACTCGTTCGCCTGGAACGATGATGCCGACGAGATTTAGAGGGTCCGCTGCGGAGAGCGTGATGAGTTCGCCCGACAGAGGCTGGTTGCGCTGGGCGCGCAACGAGTCAACGGCCATGCTGAGAGCAAATTGCTCTCCAAGAAAACCGCTGACGAAACGACCGCCGCGAACCTCGCCGCGATCTTCGAGGCGGCGCAGCGTGATTAGCAGCTCGCGCCATTTGGGGAGATTGGTTTCGCGTGTGAGGAGTTCACGAAAGACGATTCCGTAGCGGCGAAGAAGCATCCAGCAAGTGGCTTCGAGGGCGCGAGAGCGATCGTGGGCTTCCCCGGAGAAGAGCAGCGACCAGCGCCCTGCGCTGTGACGCGGACGCGAGGTTCGTCCGATTCCCTGCCCGGAACGACGCTTGGGATCGATAAGGGCGCGTAGATTATCGAAACCGTCCGCGGTGAGAAGGCCAGCGGCGACGAGTTCCCAGAGCGCGGCTTCCACTTCGGATTTTAGTTTGCCAGTGCCGCGCACAATGTCCGCGAAGAAAGAGGCGCCACGCTGTCGCAAAAACTGGAGGGTCGCAGCAGCATCGGCGCTGAGGCCCGTGACTTCGGCTTCGCCGGTTTCGCGATGCGGGATCATCCACTCGGAATCTTCGCGTACGAAAAACGTGATGGGAGCGACGCTTGTGGGCGTAATGCGGCGTTTCGCTTCGGTGGCGACGTGAGTTTCGAGAGTAGCGGGGTGCGGCGAGAGGCGGCCCCAGCCCACTGCGCCTGTGAGGCAGAGCTGATCGAGGATAGCGGGATCGAAATCGGCGATGCGGCGCTTGAGGATCTGGCGCTCCCAGGAATTTGCCGGGGCTTCGTAACCTTGCAGCTGGCGAATGGCTTCCAGCGTGCCGCGCTCGCCGAGAAGTTGAGTACTTGGGGAGATGTGTTGCCAGCGAAGCAGCCAGTTCATGAATTGGGCGGGCGTAACGGACTGAATTTGTTTGCGGAGTTGGCCGAGCGTCAGCCGATGAATGCGCGCGAGGAGGCGGCGTTCGCACCATTCGGTTTCGGGCGAGGCAGGATCGGTGAATTTGCCGCGGAGGATGACGCCGCTGGATTCCAGGCGAAGGAAAGACTTGTCGATGTCTGAAGTTGGGAGAGAGAGGACCGAAGCGAGCTGGTTCGCGGTGATTGGGCCGCTGTGGGTGATCCAACCAGTTACGAAGGCGTGAAGCGCGTCTTCCCTATTGGAAGCTGCTGGCGATTCGAAGATTCGGACTGCGGAATCCTCCAAAGTAGTCGACGGGAAGATTTGCACGAAGTTGTTCATGCGCTCCGCCGAGACCCAATAGGTTTCGGAACCTACATGTGCACGTGTTACACGATGAGCTTGCGCCAATTGTTCGAAAAAGGGATTCCATGCAGCAGCCGATTCCCTCACTTTGTTGTGCAGTTGGTTGGAGACTGAAACCTTTGTATCCGCGCGGACTGGCACGGCGACGAGACTGAGAAGAGCGTCGTGCAGCTCTTCCGCGTCGCGAACATCTGGCCAGGCATCGTCGCAGACTTCGGAAATGGCGGCTGGATCGAGGCGGCCAATCTCTCCGAGTACAGCGTCTGGCAGCATGCGACGCATTTCGACAGCGCGAGCGCGGCGCTCTTCAAGCGGAGCATCATCGAGATAGGCGTAGGGATTGGCGTTCAGAATTTCATGGGAAAATTGCGATGGCTGCGGCGTATCGACCGCAAGGCAAGTGATGCGTCCATCGGCGATGCTGTGCAGAACACGCTCGAGGCCTTCGATGTCCATAGCCTCGGTGAGGACGTCCTTCATCACTTCGCGGATGAGCGGGTGATCGGAGATGGTGATGTCACCCTCAATGTTTTCCTGGCAGGCCTGCGCCTCGGGAAAAACGGCGGCGAGCAAATCATCGGCGCGCATGCGCTGGATCGGTGGAGGGACTCTCTTGCCACCGCGAAAACGTAGGAGAGCAAGGGCGCGACCGGCGTCCCAGCGCCAACGCGTGGTAAAGAGCGGCGATGTAAGCACGGCCTGTTCGAGAACCGAGCGCAAGGAATTGGGGTGGAGAAAGTGAAAGACGTCAGCGAGGGGAAAACTGTGCTGTTCGCTGAGAGAGATATTCAGACCATTGTCAGTGGCGGCAGCTTGCAGTTCAAAATTGAAAGAGCGGCAAAAACGTTTGCGAAGCGCGAGCCCCCAGGCTTTGTTAATGCGGCCGCCAAACGGGGCGTGAATTACGAGCTGCATGCCGCCGCTTTCGTCGAAGAAGCGCTCGGCGATGACCGTAGTTTGAGTGGGAACGGCTCCGAGTAGGGCGCGACCAGCCACGATGTATTCAACTGTTTGTTCGGCGCCGGCGTCGTCGAGGCCACATTCAAGTTTCAACCAATTCACGGCGGCTGCCACATCCAGAGAAGATTGCGCTGCTGAGTCTTGCGAAGAAACGCGTGGAACAAATACACTAATTTTCTCGCGCAGATCTGCGACATGGGTTGAGAGTTCGTCTGTCCGTGATGGAGCTTCGCCGCGCCAGAACGGCACATTTGGTGCCGCCCCTTGCGCGTCTTCCACCAAGACGCTCCCTGCTTGCACGCGGCGAATGCGCCAGGACGTATTTCCCAGCAACATAATGTCTCCCGCGAGACTTTCTACGGCGAAATCTTCGTCAACGGTACCCACAACCATGGCTTCGGGTTGTGCGATGACGGTGTAGAGCGAATTTTCTGGAATGGCGCCGCCGCTGGTGATGGCAGCGAGGCGGCTGCCTCGACGTGCGCGGAGCATGCCATTGACGCGGTCGCGGTGCAGGTATGCAGCGTAGCGTCCGCGAGCACCGGCAATGCCTTCGGAAAGCATTTCGACAATCGCGTCGAAATCATCGCGGGAAAGATTGCGATAGGGGTACGCTCGGCGCACTGACTGAAAGAGTTCCTCCTCCTTCCAATCTTCCGCGGCACACATCGCCACGATTTGCTGGGAGAGAATATCTAGAGGAGCGTCGGGAATGGCGATGCGGTCCAGGTCGCCTTGGCGAATCGCGCGGACGAGCGCCGCGCACTCGAGCAAGTCGTCGCGCGTCGTAGCAAAGATGCGGCCTTTGGGTATCGCTCCCCGCCAGTGACCCGCGCGGCCAATACGCTGCAAACCCACCGAAATGGACCGAGGTGAGCCAATCTGGCAAACAAGATCGACGCTGCCGATGTCGATTCCCAACTCGAGCGAAGCAGTGGCCACCAAGGCGCGAATTTCTCCCGCCTTTAATTTTCTTTCGGCGGCGAGCCGCAGTTTGCGCGAGAGACTGCCGTGATGCGTGGCCACGGCATCTTGCCCGAGACGTTCACCGAGGTGGTGCGCCATGCGCTCGGCGAGACGGCGCGTGTTAACAAAGATGAGTGTTGAGCGGTGCTGCATGGCGAGAGCAGCGACGCGATCGTAGACTTCGCCCCACATTTCATTGGAAGCGACCGCGCTTAGTTCGCTTGCAGGGACTTCGATAGCGAGATCGATTTCGCGGCGATGGCCGATTTGAACGATGACTGGAACGGGCCGATTTGTGCCGCCCAGAAAATCGGCGACGAGTTCGATGGGTTTCTGCGTGGCGGAAAGACCGATGCGGGTGAGGAGCTTTGCGGCCAGATGGTCGAGGCGTTCGAGAGATAGGGCCAGGTGCGAGCCACGCTTGTCGTCGGCCATGGCGTGAATTTCGTCGACAATGACGATATCGACGGTTTTGAGGATTTCGCGGCTCTTCGCAGCGGTCAGCAGGATGTAGAGCGATTCCGGCGTCGTAACTAAAATGTGCGGCGGGCGTGACAACATGGCGCGGCGTTCGTGCGCGAGCGTGTCACCGGTGCGGACCACGGCGCGTATTTCTGGCATCAAGATGCCGCGCTCGCCGGCGAGTTGCAGAATTTCGCCGAGTGGAGTCTCGAGATTTTTCTGGATGTCGTTGCTAAGCGCTTTGAGGGGCGATACGTAAAGGACTTCGGTTTTGTCGGTTAGTTGCCCGCTGAGCGCTTTACGCACGAGGCGATCAATGCAAATTAAAAATGCGGCAAGCGTTTTGCCGGAACCGGTGGGAGCGGAGATGAGCGTCGTTTTACCGGCGAGGATGCTCGGCCAGCCTTGTTGCTGCGGCTCGGTGGGCGTGCCGAAGCGAGCGACGAACCAGTCGCGGACGAGCGGGTGAGCCCATTCCAAACCGGAGGAGATCGATGGTGAGTTCTCGGCATTCATGAGCAGAAGTAAATTATAACGCAAACCATTTTACGTCGCAGACTGTCATAGAACCGGGGCAAGAATTCCTCTCAAGCGATCTTGTGGATAGCGCGCATCGCTATTTCTCCGCGCCTCTTTACCGTTCGCCGTCTATACTCTCGTTTTCCAACGGGGAGACTCGGACAATGAGGAGCAGAAAGATGAACACTTTCCAGAGAGCTTTGATCGCAGTTTTTCTGTTTGCCGCCGGTTCGGTGTGCACGGGGGCGCAGCCGCAGAGCGCCACAGGAAACGACGGCGGACACAATTCCGCGGGCAAACACCACATCCTCCCTGCGAACAAAGACACTGTCCAGTGGGGCTGGTTTGATCCTGCTGAAAAACCGAAAGTTGTGATCGACTCCGGGGATACGGTGTCGATTGAAACTCTGAGCCACGCGATGGATGAGGTCAAGCCGGGAGCTACGATTGAGGATATCGTGAAGCTGCGGCTGGCGAATCCGGGTGGCGGGCCGCATTCCGTGACCGGGCCAATCTACGTGAATGGCGCGGAGCTCGGCGACACGATGGAAATCCGCATTGTCAAGATTGTGATGAAGGAATCCGGCTTCAATTTCAATCTTCCCGGCAAGCAATTCCCAACGGTCGGCTTGCTGGCGCCAGAGTTTTCCGAGGGGCACGTGCAGTATTTCAAGCTCGACTCGGGGACGATGACCACGGAATTCAAGCCGGGGATTATTCTCAACTTGAAACCTTTTCCAGGCACGATTGCGGTTGGACCGGATCCCAACGAACCGAAAGAGAAAGCGGGGCCTCCCATACACGACGCCAAGGGCCGCACCAGCACGCTGCGACCTTGGAAGAATGGGTCCAACATGGACGTCAACGAACTGCAAGTAGGCTCAACGCTCTATCTGCCGGTGTTCCAGAAAGGCGGACTGATCTGGACGGGAGACTCGCACTGTTTGCAAGGGAACGGCGAAGTGAATCTGACCGCGCTGGAATGCTCGTACAAGGAGATCGAAATCCAGCCGATCGTACGGAAAGATTTGCACTTCGATTGGCCGCGCGCTGAGACTTCCACGCACTGGATTTTTACGGGATTTGATGAAGACTTGAACGAAGCGATGAAGATTGCGGTGCGAGAAACCGTGAATTTTCTAGCGGAGCAGAAGATGGTTCCGATGTCACGGGAAGAGGCCTACTCACTGACTTCGATCGTGGGCGATTGCCGGGTGTCGCAAGTCGTGGATATCCGCAAAGGCGTGCATTGCATGATTCCGAAGGCAATTTTTGCGAAGAGATGAGAAAAGCCCGCGAAGTCACCTCATGTTCGTCGCGGCAAAAAGCGGCAGCAGAGCTGCCGCACTCCAGATTGATTAGGCGCGTTCGAGGCCGAGTATGGCGCGCAGGGCTTTTTGGTCGGCGCCGGAGCTGGCGAAATCGTCAAAGGAGGTTTTGGCTGCTTCGATGATGTGGCGTTTTATGAAGGGCGCGCCTTCACGGGCTCCCTGTTCGTTGCTCTTGATACAGCACTCCCATTCGAGGATCGCCCAGCCTGGAAAATCGTACTGGGTGAGTTTTGAGAAGATGGTTGCGAAATCCACTTGGCCGTCGCCTAGAGAGCGAAAACGGCCCGCGCGCTGCAACCAGGGCTGGTAGCCGCCGTAAACTCCTTGCTTGCCGGTGGGACGGAACTCAGCATCTTTTACGTGAAACATCTTTATGCGAGAGTGATAGAAATCGATGAATTGGAGGTAGTCAAGTTGTTGCAGGACGAAATGGCTGGGATCGTAGAGCAGATTGCAGCGGGGATGCTGATTCACACGGTCCAGGAACATTTCAAACGTTGCGCCGTCGTGCAAATCTTCGCCGGGATGGATTTCGTAACAGAGATCGACGCCGGCCTTGTCGAACGCGTTGAGGATGGGAAGCCATCGCTTTGCGAGTTCATCGAAAGCGGTTTCGATGAGTCCGGCGGGACGCTGCGGCCAGGGATAAATAAATGGCCACGCGAGCGCGCCGGAGAATGTGACATGAGCTTTCATCTCGAAGTGCGCGGAGGCGCGGGCGGCAAAATGTAGCTGCTCGACGGCCCAACCTTGGCGTGCCGAAGGATTGCCGTGGAGATTCGGCGGCGCGAATCCGTCAAACATGGCGTCGTAGGCGGGATGGCAGGCGACAAGCTGTCCCTGCAAATGGGTCGAAAGATCGGAGATGACGAGGCCGTGTTTGGCGGCTACGGCGGCAATTTCATCGCAGTAAGTTTTGCTTTCGGCAGCGCGCTTCAAATCGAAGAGCCGAGCGTCCCACGACGGGATCTGCACGGCCGCGTAGCCGAGGCTTTTCGCCCAGCCGCAGATCGCGTCGAAGGTGTTGAACGGCGAGTTATCTGCAGCGAACTGTGCGAGAAATATTCCCGGACCTTGAATCGTTTTCATCTATGAGCTCCTATCGCTCGCTAAGCAATCCGCTGGCTGATTCAATTGATCATCGAAGCGCGCCAGCTTCTCGGGGGCATTCTACCGTTAGGAAGGAGGAAGGCAAAACTGGATTCTTTTGGCACTGCGCGTCGAGTCTAAGAACGAGACTCGATGGGAACTGCCTTCGAATCTTCGTGAACTCAACTTCTAGGCACGAAACCCCTATCCAATCGCAATCGCCCATAGAGGGTCATGATGTACGCGCTCGCAAGCCACATAAATTTGAGTAACGTTTGTGGCGTTCGTTTTGTCGCAATCGAATAGGTCTTCAGCAAATTCATGCCGCTAAAACTCTTAGGCAGCCTTTGCAAATCGCATGGCCACGGCATTCATGCAATAGCGCAAGCCGGTGGGCTTTGGCCCATCATCAAAAACGTGCCCCAAGTGTGCGTCGCAAAGGCGGCAGGAAACTGCCGTGCGGATCATGCCCAGGCTAGAGTCCATGGTTTCTCGTACGTTTTCTTTTGCGATCGGCTCCCAAAAGCTCGGCCAACCAGTGCCCGATTCAAATTTCGTGCTGGAATCAAAGAGAGCCGTATCGCAGCAGATACAACGGAATATACCCTTAGCGTGGTCGTTCGGGTTTTCGTTGGTGAAGGCGCGTTCAGTCCCCGCGTGCCGTGTGACTTCAAAGGAAATTGGACTGAGCTGTTTCTTCCACTCGTCTTCCGTCTTGACGATGCGCTCCACGGATACTTTGGCTTTTCGCTCGCCTGAGTCCGAAAACTCGATAATAACGACCGTCTTGGGAAGGCCAGCGGACACGGCTTCCGCGGTTACCTGTGCTTGCCTCCAAACGTACCACCAGCTAAGTCCGATCGCCGTCGCTCCGGCACCAAACAGGAATGATCTCCGTCCAACAATAGTTGGAGTAGAATCCGCCTTCCCAGTCTTTGCAAACATGGATAGCCTCGCGATTCGATTTCATCCAAACGTAAACGCAAACGCCTGCACGCCAGGATCAAGGAATTCAATTTCAAATGTCCGGTCTTCCACTTTTCCATTTTGCCGGACCAATTGATACAAACGGTATTCTTTTACAACGCCCGCGCCCTGTCCGTCTGTGTCAACGCCATGATCCTCGCCTGGAGCAGTGCCGTCGATGCGAACCAGGAAACGAACTGGCTTGCCATTTTTTCCCGGCCCCAAAACAAGATGCAAATCCCGCGCGTGAAAACGGAAAATCACTTTGCCCGGCGCGGCGGTCAGCGAAGCATGCTCATCGCTTACATTCCAATTGCCGACGAGGCCCCACTGGTTCACCGTGAGTCGAGATGGCGCGGTGTAGGCTTGCGACCCATCCTGACGGATTTTCTGCGGAGAAACGTAATTTTGCTGCCGCGCGTAACCGATGTATGTTTCAGGCGAGGCTACGTCTTTTGAATCTGGTGCGGCCTGGGCTCCAGCCCCGTTCACCTGGACGAAGCCATCGACCTTCAATCCCGAATTCTTCTCGCGCAAGAGTTGCTGGATTACTTCCTCCGATTCGGCGTACTTCCCTTCCCCAAAATGGTGATAGCGAATCGTGCCGTTTGCGTCGATAAAATAATGCGCCGGCCAGTATTGGTTGTTGAATGCTTTCCAGATTGCGTAGTTGCTGTCGATGGCTACGGGATAGGTAATATTCAGATCGGTGAGCGACTTCGCCACATTCGCTGGGTCCTTCTCAAACGCAAACTCCGGCGTATGCACGCCAATTACGACAAGTCCATCGTTCTTGTATTTTTCCGACCACGCTTCCACATACGGAATCGAGCGCAAACAATTGATGCAGGAGTAGGTCCAGAAATCGATCACAACCACTTTCCCCTTGAGCTCCTTGCGATTGAGCGGCGGCGAGTTTAGCCATTTCACAGCGCCGTCCAAACTTGGAAATGGTCCTTCATTGCCCAGCGTCACCGTTGCAGGTGCCGCAGACATGGCATCACTTGCTTTTGCGTAGGCGACTGGCCGGAACCGGTCAAGCAGCTGTTGTTCGATGCCGGAAGTACTTGAGAGCGAAAGCCGGCGAAGAATTCCAGTGTCCCAGCCAAGCGCGATGGCTACGACGCCCACCAAAACCGCCGCGCCAAGCCCGCGCCGAATCCAAGCCTCCGCGTGAAGAGATTTCTTCATCATTGCGAATACCTTATTTCCGGCCAGGAGTGCCATGGCCAGCGAAGTTGCAGCACCCGCGGAAAAGGACAGCAGCAAAAAAGTTGTGTGCACGCTTGGCCCTTGTAGCGCGGCTCCCGTTAAAATCAAACCTAAAATCGGTCCGGCGCACGGAGCCCACAACAATCCTGTGGACATCCCGAGTACAAGGGACCGCCCGATACTCGGAGCCTCGGCGCTATTTTGTCCCTGCACCCGTCCACCCAGCCGAACGAGCGGGCGCGTCAGATAATCGGCCAAACTGGGAAAAAGCAGAGCCAACCCGAGAAGCGCAAAGACCACAATCGCGAGAAACCTGCCGATTTGATTGGCGCGCACTACCCAGGCTCCCGCAAACGTTGCAATACCCGCCACGGCTGCGAAGGTAGCGGCCATTCCTGCAAGAAGTGGAAGCCCGCTGCGGCGAAACGGCTGATCCGCGCGAGAAAATACGAAAGGCAAAACGGGCAAGATGCACGGACTCACGATCGTCAAAACACCGCCCACGAAAGCCAAAAAGTAGAGGAGCATGTCACTCACCAATCAGTTCGTTAGAGTCGCTCGCCTGCAAAGGAGATACAGTTCCTTTCACAAGAATAAACGCCTATATCTTAATACGATAGAGCCGTCTTAATGGATGATGAAGGCCTAGCACCTCAGAAGAAGGGGCCCGATCAAAAAACAAGCGGCCGCTGCGTGGCGCTCGTGCTGACAAAAAGGACGTCGGGTGTTTCCATTAGCGGCGCGAGCTCCGGCGTCTTCCTACTTTACAGGAACGGTTGGTGTGGTGATCTGTGTGGGTGTGGCCTGAAACAGCTTCATGGAGCTGAGCAGCGTATTGTAGACGCCCCATCCAAGCGGTATGCCAACAAGAAGCCACGCAAACAAAATTAATGCCGGCGAAGACTTGGTTGTGCTCTCAGACATTTTCCCTTGCTCCTTAATGTGTAGCGCGCTCGTGCACCAGTGGCCGGTTTCAGGCTGCCTCAGATGGCATTGCCGCAGGCACTTTTTCTGCCAACCAATACTTCTCGTCGACTGGCCGGACCAGCAAATTCGCGACAAATCCAACTACCAACAACCCGGCCATGACGTGTAACACACCCTGATAGGCGCTTGCTTTGTCGGCTCCGCGTTGCAATTGATATTCACGCATGTAATTCACCAGCACAGGTCCGAGCACGCCTGCCGTTGACCAAGCCGTCAGGAGACGTCCGTGAATGGCGCTCACATTATAGGTACCGAACATATCGCGAAGGTAAGCTGGGATCGTTGCGAATCCTCCTCCGTACATGCTGAGAAGCACCGCAGCGATGGCTACGAACAGCTTTACGTTATTCAAATGGTTCGCACCTGTCTGCGGCAAAAAGAAATACAACACGGCTCCGAGTGCAAAGAAGATGAAATAGGTTGGCTTCCTTCCGATATCGTCCGAAAAGGAAGACCAAAAAAACCGCCCTCCCATGTTAAACAGACTCAGCAGACCCACAAATCCACCCGCGGCCACTGGACCAATAGTTCCCTTGAAGAGCTCCTGAATCATGGGCGAGGCTTGTTCGATTATTCCGATGCCAGCCGTAACGTTCATGCACAAGATGACCCAGAGCAACCAGAATTGTGGAGTCCGGAACGCCGTGTTCACATCGACGTCATGGGTTGTAATCATCTTGCTCTGCTTTGCGGGTGCGGCCCAGCCTTCCGGCTTCCATCCTTCACAAGGCACACGCACAGTGAACACGCCGAACATCATAAATACGAAATAGAGCGTGCCCATGACGAGAAATGTTTGGTCTACACCCATGTTCGTGGACGTACGGAAATGCGCCATGAGCTTGATCGCCAGCGGAGAACCAATCATGGCGCCGCCGCCGAAACCCATGATGGCCATGCCGGTGGCAAGACCCGGGCGATCCGGAAACCACTTGATAAGCGTCGACACTGGTGAGATGTAGCCCAGCCCCAGTCCCGTGCCACCGACGACTCCGTACCCGAAATAAAGCAGCCAAAGTTGGTGACTTACCACGCCCAGATACGAAATATAAAACCCGAGGGCAAAGCATACCGCCGACACGAACATCGCTTTCCGAGGTCCCGCGCCCTCCAGCCATTTCCCGAATGTCGCGGCCGAGAGCCCCAGGATCACGATCGCCAGCGAAAAAATCCATGCGATCTGCGTCTGCTTCCAATCCTCTGGCAAGGACTTGCCCACGCCAAGAAGTTGCGTCAGCGGAATTTTAAAGACGCTGAAGGCATAAGCTTGACCAATGGAAAGATGAATCGCGAGTGCGGCCGGAGGTACAAGCCAGCGGCTGAATCCTGGTTTGGCAATTGAGTGGTCGCGGTCGAGGAAAGACAAAAGGGCCATTTCTGAGCTCCCTTGTTCAGAATTGCCCTACGGCTAAGAAGACCGTACAGGCTCACACACACGAAAGGGCGCAAAGAGGGCCCTGGGTGAGGTCTAGTTACACGCAAATTGCACAAAATGCAATGGATTGTTCGGAGTGAATCGCCGCGATGCAGCAGCAACTGTCCATCATCAGACGAAACAAACCTCCTGCCAAAGTTGCAATCAGCAATTCACTTCTGGGCACCGAAACCATTTATCATCGTTAAGCTCCAGGCCGGCAATCTGACGAGCCGAATTGAAAGGAATCCAGTGAAGAAGCGAGTGCTGAGCAATAAAAAGAAAATTATAAGCCGGAAAACCATACGCATAGAGTGGGGCGATTGTGATCCCGCGCAAATTGTTTATTTCCCGCGCTACTTCGCCTACTTCGACGCATGCACAAGCGCCTTATTCCTGAAGGCCGGTTTGCCAAAGAGGAAAATGTTGAAGGACTATCGAATCATCGGAATCCCACTCGTCGACGTGCGAGCATCCTTTATGGTGCCATCGCGGGTGTCTGACGTCGTAGTGGTCGAGTCCGAGATTACCGAGTGGCGCCGCAGCAGTTTTTGCATCCAGCACAAATTGTTCAATAAAAAAGTCTTGGCCGTGGAGTGCTCTGAAATCAGAGTATGGGCCGGCGTTTCTGCAACAGACGCGGAGAAAATTGAAGGCAAACCGGTACCGCCCGAAGTGATTGCGAAGTTTTCTCCGGCAGAGAGCCGGCATCGTAACCGTCCTGCTCCACGACTAGAAAGGAAATGAAGATGTGCACAAATGTGAGGATTGAAGGCGCGGGATCCGCAGGACTCGTCCTCGCTGCATAGGCAAGGCGTTGAGCCCGCTGTGTCCGGCAAGCTACCGGCATCAAGGAAATCGAAGAGGGTATTTGGCTGGCCGGCTCGATGGATTACGATCTCGGGTACATCGATCCGGAGGAAAAAACTCTACAGCGTCTCTATAACGCTTTTGGCTCAGAAGTGTTACCTATGTGGCCGGTACGTTCTGTTACCCATGTGTTCGGGTTGGACCCATGTATTATGGAGCGGGCGATGGGAATCGAACCCACGTCCGAAGCTTGGGAAGCTTCTATACTGCCATTGTACGACGCCCGCTCGTCCTTTCTAATTGTACTCAGGAATTGGTTTTCCGTACAGCGTTCACGTGATTCCGCAAACATCTCGGCCGGCGCTAGTGAAGTCAGCAAAGCGTAGCTTACAGGGTTGGAGCATTTGGTTGTCACGCAGGAGGTCTCAGGATCGATTCCCGTCGCAGCCAGAATCCCGAGAACCAGGCAAGGAATAGTAGCGTTGGAAGATTAAAGGCCCAGATGGTAAAGATATTATTCGCGACTCGCTGCTACTGACTCCTTGCGCGTTGTGGCGAGTCCTCCAGGCCACCAATTCCAATCGCCTGCAATGCGAAGGAGCGCTGGACCGATCACAATGCGAACGAGCGTTGCGTCAATCAGCACGGCGACCGCCAACGTAAATCCGATCATCTTGACCACCAGGAAATCCCCGAAGGTGAATGCCGCAAATACTACGATCATGATCGCGGCCGCGCTCGTGATCAGGCCTGCGGTTCTAGCCATACCCTCTGGGATCGCATCCATTTCACTCAGTCCGCTCCTTCTGGCTTCCAGAACGCGTGCGACTAGAAATACCTCGTAATCCATGCTTAATCCGAAGACGATAGCAAACGCCACGATCGGTACTAGAGGAAACACGCTACCGGTTCCCCCGGCTACTCCCAGCAACTTGCTTCCGTGTCCATCTTGGATAACGAAAACCAATGCTCCGAAGGCTGCGGCAACCGAGAACAGGTTGAGTGCGATGGCCTTCACGGCGGCGAAGATCGATCGGAACCCGCACAGCAGAGCAAAGAGCGTCCCGCCAACTACCAGCGCCATTACAGACGGGAAGCGGTCTCTGATTATCGTTTCATAATCGGCGTTGAGAGCCGGGATGCCGCCAACGAGCAGGGTCGCGCCAGGCACGCCGGTAAGAGCTGGCGCACCGGTCTTACGCAGGTCTCGCACCCAGTTGACCTGGTCGCGCAGGGAGACCGAACTCGCGGGTAACACCTCAAGCAGCGCCGCTCGTCCGTCGCTACTTAGGAACGTTCGACGCGTCTCCCGCGAGAGATCAGTGAGCGAAGATCGGTTGCCCTCCGCAAGGGTGGTGATAGAAATCACGCGGTCACAGCGAGGGTCGGTCGCGAGGCGCTTGCTCAGTCGATCCAGCGCATTCCACCCCGCGTCGGTTTGCGCGATGGAGTCTGTAGGAAGTTCGACGATGACGCGCAACGATTCAACAACGCCGCCCCGATCCATCCGCTCAAGGGTGTGCAGAGCATGGACTGATTCCGCCGCTTGAGGAAGCCAATCCCCTCGGGGGAGGCTGGTATCCAGTCGTCTGACCTGCCACGCGAGCAGAAGCAAAGGAGCACCGGCCAAAAAGAGGGCAAGCCAGGGATGTGCGACGATCGTCTTTCCCCACTGCCGCCAGCGATTTCCCGCACGCGCGGCCCGATGTTCATCTAACTTTGGAGTAAAGGGCAATCGGCCAAGATTAATCCGCGGGCCGAGCAACACCAGCACCGCTGGAACGAGGGTATTTGTAAGCAATACACTCATCCCCGTCACCAGGAATCCCGCGACACCGATGGAACGGATTTCGCTGATCGGAACCGTCAAAAGGGCTAGAAATCCGATGGCTACCGTTGAGGCTGAAATCAAGAGCGTGCGGCCTGCCTGACGCGCCGCGATCAAACCGGCGGCTGGTCCGTCGTTCCCGGCGGCAATTGCTTCCCGGAAGCGGCTGATCATGAGGAGCGCGTAGTCGATTCCCAGGCCCAGGCCAAGCATGGTGGCCAAATTCTGAACCAGAATGGACAAGTGCCAGCGCTGGGCCAGAAATCCCGTGATCGCCAGAGTGGTCGCGATGGCAAGCTGGCCAACCGCCAGTGGAATCAGGGCAGCCACTAGGCTTCCAAACGCTACCAGCAGAAGCACGAGGGTCGCAGGGATCACCAGGCTTTCGCCGCGGTGCACATCGGCGGCGCTCGCTTTCCGAATATCGAAATTCAGTGGAATCTCGCCTGTGAGTTCGAGCTTCACCGCCGGATAACGGCCCCGCAATTGATTTTCAAGCGCGCTTGCCAGCTTGTGAAGCTCCGGAACAAGCGACTCGACTGGACCGGCCGTTGACGCGAGTCCCACGAGAACAAACGTTCCCCCTCCGCGGCCCAGAAAAATCGGATCGCGCAACTCGAGATAGGACACCACTCCTGAAACGCCTGGTTCCTCTTTCAGTCTTGCCACGATGGTTTCTAAAGCTTGTCCGCCAGCTTCCGAATCCGCAGGTGGGAGCCCCTCGAGCACCAAGACAACGCGGTCCACAAACGGCGACCGAAAACGACTGACCAGCTCCTCACGAACAGTTTCAGCCTGGCTCCCTTCGACACGCGTGGCGGTTTCCAGGCGGCGCTCGGCGTGAAAAGAGAATGGAAGAAGTGCGATGGTTGCTGCGAGGACGATCCCTGACACCCAAAAACGGCGGACATCCATAGCTTTAATATGTCATATCAGACAAAATCTTCGTCACCAAAACTCTGCGGTGGCGCCTAAGAACCACAGGGGCGAAAGATTGTTCCATTTGGAATGAGTTCGTACATTTGCGCTTAGGCTCCCGAGTTTACACTTCCACAGGACTCACGTACGGAACTATCTGAATCTGCTAAACTTTCTTCCATCGGATTGGGAGGACTCATTCGTACCTTACTTTTGCTCGCACTGCTTGCCGCACCGCCACCTGAAGTAGCAGATCCGCGCGTTGGCTCTTGGACGCTCGTTTCTGCGCAGTCTAGTCTGGATCCACCAAACAGGCTCTCCATAACACCTCTGCGTGACGAAGTGCACGTGGTCATGTCCGGCGAAACTCATCTCGACTTCACAGCGAATCGGAACGGACACGAATCGTCCGCACCAGGCAATCTTGCGTTCAATCAAATTGAGATGCGCAGGATCGATAAGAGGCAGGCGGAGGTCAAAGAGAAAAAGGATGGAGCGGTTGTGGCAACGGTTCGCGAAAAACTTTCGAATGATGGGAACGAGCTAACGGCCACGACTGCGACCGCGGGCCAAGCCGATAAAATCACCGTATGGACCCGGACCGGAGGCACGAAGGTCGCCAACGACCTGTTCGCAGGGGATTGGACGCAAGATCTCAGCAAGACTCGTTTGCGGCAAGGTTTGGTTCTCAAAATCGAGACGGACGGAAGCGGTGGGATCCGTTTTCTGGGTGACTTCAGCTATACCGCTCGTTTTGACGGAAAGCAATACGATCTGAAGAACTCGCGCAACGATACCGTGACGCTTGAACTTGTGGATCCTCATACCGTGGAGGCAAGCTACCGGCGGGACGATCAAGTCACGCAAAAAGATAGGTGGACAGTTTCCGAGGACGGGCAGCAGATGACACTAGCCACCACCGGCACGCTCGAAACGGGCCAGCGGCTAACGGAGAAGCTCTTGTTTAAGAAGCAGTAGCGGATATTGGATCTGTCAAATCCACGAGCCCAACGCTCGGGGACATCGCGTTGACCTCACGAGCCGCGACCGAAATGATCCCCTTGCGATACATGAATTTCAGAATGCCGTTTACCGTGTCTTCCAGAGACGGATCGGCTTTGCCCCACACAGAGGCATCCCGAGCCTTTTGATAAGAAGAGCTGTCATAGCGTTTGAACTCCATCGCGGAGATGTTGTCGACAGAGCCCACCAAAAAGTCCAATAGCGGAAAGAGAAGATCTTCTTTCCGGCATCTGCGGATAAGCTCGGGAACGAAGTCGGGAAGCCTGAATGTTTCGAACTGGCGGCCAGTCGCTTTAGTAATAAGCCCGGTAATATCCATCATGTTCGAATAATCGTCCCGCGTGACATGGTAAGTCTTATTCGCTGTACCGCGAGTGGTAGAGATCGCAACGATGTTGTTCGCCACAATGTCCGCAGGAACAAAGCTGACCTGGTTGAGAGTATCAACGCCAATGCCGTGATTTACCATGAAGGCGACTAAGCGAACGGCGATATCGAAATTGTTGCCTCCGCCCGTCACTGAAGGACTTACCAGAGCAGGCCGGAAAATCCGCGCGGAAAGTCCCCGGCTGCGCGCGTCGACAACCACTTGCTCGGCTACCCATTTCGTTTGGCTGTACCCAAAATCGAGTAGCTCCATATTCTCGTTTAGGTCGGTCTCATTCAGAACTGATTTCACCGCCCAGCCAAACACAAAGGTAGTCGAGACATAATTGAATTCTTTGGGCCTACCCTCGAACGCCAGTCTTACGATCTCATTGGTTCCTAGCACATTCGCGTCACGCATCAGGTCGTAGTTGAAGAGGTAATTTACGGTGGCACCGTTGTGGAAGACCGTGTCGATTTCACTCGCGAGGAAATCCCACTCGTCCTGCGTCAGGCCCAGCTTTGGCTGCCCTAGATCGCCGCAGACGGGGATCACCCGAGATTCGAACATCTCCATCAGACTCATCTCGCAGGGTCCGATTGAGTCCATCGCATCCCGAAGTCTTTGCTTGCCTTGCTCCTGGTCGGAAGACCTGACGAGAACATAGATTTTCGCCCGCGTCTGTTCGAGCAAGCTTTTCATGAGGAACGGACCAATGAAGCCGGTCCCGCCAGTGAGCAACACCTGATTCGGTAGTGGTGTCTCTGGCACGGGCAAAGGCACCGGTGGCTCGAAGATGAGCTTTCTATCGCTGCTCATCATCTGTTTCTCAACGGCGCGCTGCTCTTCACGGAAAGCCGCAAGGGATTGACGCAGATGAACCAGCGCCTCTTCGGGAGCGTGCTTCAACTTTTCGGCTAGTCCAAAAAGCTCGGCCACGGTGACACGCTGAATCACGCCAATATCTACCTGCCGCGCCAGCATCTCGGCGCCTTTATCTTTCAGGAGTTCCTTGAGCTCATGAACGAACACAACAAGATA
>Ga0265354_1000040_pt1 | contig 20750 bp, 17 predicted proteins | sample NZE1metagenome_FD_189074 | JGI IMG/M metagenome (GOLD analysis project Ga0265354, IMG submission 189074) | Rhizosphere microbial communities from Maridalen valley, Oslo, Norway - NZE1 | ecosystem: Host-associated > Plants > Roots > Rhizosphere > Soil | place: Norway: Oslo | collected 2017-09-14 | reverse complement strand
CCGTGCAGTTCGGGACACCGCTCGAGAAGAAATCGAAGCTGCGGTCGGGAGTCAGGAATTAGGATGAGAACTGGATTGAGCCAACTAGAAGACACCAGCAACCCCAAAACGAACCACGCCGATGAACGGCAGGAAAATTCATCGGTAAGAGGCGTCTCCCCTCGAAGTGTGAAGCTGCGCGATTTGCTGCAAGGTATTGAAGCCCGCGTTCCCGAATCCGCTCAGGAGTTGGAAATTCGCCAAGTTGCTTGCGACTCCCGCAAGGTGCAGCCGCGCGCGCTATTTTTTGCCCTGCATGGCGCGAAGGCTGACGGAAATGAGTTCATTCGCGATGCGGTTTCGCGCGGCGCTGCGGCAATCGCCAGCGAAGAGCCAGCGCCGGCGGCCATTCCGTCGAGCGTGGTTTGGATTCAAGTGAGCGAGGCTCGCAAGGCGCTTGCGGTCGCGGCGGCGAACTTTTTCGGGCACCCGGCCGAGGCCTTGCAACTCGTCGCGGTCACCGGCACGAACGGAAAAACCACGACGACTTCGCTTATCGATGCGATCGTAAAAGCCTCCGGTGCGAAGACAGGTCTTTTCGGAACGATCGCCTATCACACGCCGCTCGGCGAATATCCCGCGCCAAACACCACGCCGGAATCGGTCGATCTGCAAGGATTTCTTGCCGAGATTCGCGATGCTGGGGGGAAGTTTGGCGTCCTGGAAGCAAGTTCGCATTCTCTCGCGATGGACCGATTGTGGGGTTGCCATTTTGCCGCCGCCGTCTTTACAAATCTAACGCGCGAGCACATGGACTATCACAAGACATTCGATGATTATTTCGCGGCGAAGAAAAAATTGTTCGAAGGCACCGGAGCTGGCGCGCCGGAAGTCGCTGTGATCAACACTGACGACGAATATGGCAAGCGTCTGACTGGTCTAGCCAAGAAAACCGTGACCTACGGCCTCGAATCCGATGCAGACATCACTACGAAAAAATTTCAACTGACCTTCAACGGCCTGGCGTTCACGTCGCAGACCCCGAATGGAAAAGTGCAGGTAGCCTCGCCGCTGGTAGGCCGCATCAATGTTTACAACATTCTCGCTGCGATTGGAGCGGCTCAGGCGTTCGGCCTTTCAAACGAAGTTATCGAAGCTGGGATTCGCAGTCTCGAAAGCGTCTCCGGACGCTTCCAGCGGATTGATCTTGGCCAACCCTATTTCGTAGTGGTCGATTACGCGCACACAGACGACGCGCTGGAAAATCTCATTCGCACCGCGCGGGAACTGAATCCCAAAGGCCGCATCATCACGCTCTTCGGATGCGGCGGCGGGAAAGACCGCACCAAGCGGCCCGTGATGGGAGAGGTAACGGGGCGGCTGAGCGATCTCACGATTCTCTCCAGTGACAATCCTCGCACTGAGGATCCGCTTAAAATCATCAGCGACATCATCGTAGGCCTGCAAAAAACGCCAGGAAAATATTTGATCGAACCAGATCGCGAAAAGGCGATCGGCGTGGCAATGGACGAAGCGCGCCCCGGAGACATTATTTTGCTCGCAGGTAAAGGCCACGAGAATTACCAGATTCTCGCCGACCGCACTCTGGAATTTGACGACCGCGACATGGCGCGGCGCGCCTTGCGGGAACGAGGCTATACCGAAGCTCAGACGGAAATTGGCAACGGTAAGCCAAAAAACGGCTCAAAGTTTGGCACGTAGCGCGCTTGTCTAGCAGGTCTAGAAAGTGTGGCGAGGGCGCGCGAGCCAGATTTTAACTCGCGAAAGGAGGAGCCCTCAAATACGGTGAAAACTAACCGATACGCGGGGTATTTGCGTAAAGCGAACCCCTTGAGGCATTTATGCGGTGGACGATTGCACAAGTGGCTGGCGCACTGGGTGTTAGGGCGGGGACGGGACTCGACCCCGTGGCCCGGGTGGCCGGCGTCTCGATTGATTCTCGCACGATACGTGCAGGAGAACTGTTCGTTGCCATCCACGGACCGCGTCATGATGGACACGATCACGTGGCGGGTGCGCTGGGTCGCGGAGCCATCGCTGCGCTGGTGGCGGAGCCGCAAGCCAGCCGCTACGGCGATGCCATCCGGAATCGCTGCATCGTCGTGGGCGACACTTTCGAAGCGCTCAAACAACTGGCCCGCGCGGTGCGCGAAGCCTGGGGCGGCAAAATTGCCGGCGTCACAGGCTCCGTGGGCAAGACCACAACGAAAGAGATCCTGGCGGCACTGCTGGGCGCGAAGCTCCGGGTCCTGAAATCGGAAGGAAATTTTAACAACGAGTACGGACTGCCGCTGACGCTTTTTCGTTTGGATGAAACGCATCAAGCAGCCGTGCTGGAGATGGGCATGTCGCGGCGCGGGGAGTTGGCGCGCCTCGCGGCAATCGCGCGCCCTGACGTTGGTGTCGTAACGCGCGTTGCGCCTGCGCATCTGGAATTTTTTTCGTCGGTGGATGAAATTGCACTGGCAAAGCGCGAGCTGATCGAGGGATTGAATGGACACGAATCGACTGCTGTGCTGAATGCGGACGATCCTCGCGTCGCGGCTTTCGGCGCATTTGCACCCGGTCGCGTCCTGACATATGGAATCGACGCACCAGCGTTTTTTTCGGCGACTGCGATTGAAGATCGCGGTGCGCTGGGCTCGGCGTTTGACTATGTAAGCCCGGAAGGACGCGTGCGGCTCGAACTGCCTGTGCCGGGCCGCCACGCTATTTACAACGCGCTTGCTGCGCTCGCGGCCGCAAGCGTATGGAACATCGGTGCGGCGGAGGCGCAAAGCGTTTTTCGAGCGCTGCGAGTGCCCGCGATGCGTGGCGAACTGTTGCGTTTTTCAAATGGAGCGGCGCTGATCAACGACAGCTACAACTCGAGCCCGGCCGCACTGCACGCCATGGTCTCCGTTCTGGCCGCCACGCCAAATTTTCAGCGTAGGATTCTTGCCGCCGGGGAGATGCGCGAACTGGGCGCGGCTTCGCCTACGCTCCATCATGAAGCTGGAGTTTTTACTGCGAAAACAGGAAAAGTCGATTGGGTGATCGGAGTCGAAGGCGACGCCGAACAAATCGTGGAAGGCGCCGTTTCCGCAGGCACACCGCGATCACAAACGAAATTCTTTCCCTCGTCGGAAGAAGCGGCAAAGTTTCTGGAACAGTTCATCGCGCCTGGCGATGTCTTGCTGGTGAAAGGTTCTCGCGGAGTACAGATGGAACGCATCGTCGAATCGCTGCTCACGCGTTACGCCGCTCCGGGCGAGATTCCGCGGCAGGAGGTACGGCACTAGATGCTCTACTACCTGCTCTATCACGTTTTGCAGCGTTACTTTAGTCCGCTAAACGTCTTTCGCTACATCACCGTTCGAACGGTTTACGCCAGCTTGACAGCCATGTTTCTCGGTTTAGTGTTTGGTCCCTGGCTCATCCGCCGACTGCGCGAATTGCAGATTGGCCAATACATCCGCGAAGAAGGCCCCCAGGAGCACCAAAAAAAGGCAGGCACCCCCACGATGGGCGGCGTCCTGATTGTCCTCTCGACGGCCGTGCCCACGCTGCTCTGGGCCGATCTCACCAATCCTTTCATTTTGCTCGCGCTGTTCGCGCTTATCGGATTTGCCATTATCGGTTTTATCGACGACTACGCAAAAGTTTCCAAACAGCGAAACCTCGGCCTCACCGCAAAAAAGAAAATTTATTTTCAGGTGCTGGTCAGCACGATCGTTGGGATTTCGCTTCTCGTTCTTGTCACCCATTATGCGTACTCCACGCAGCTCATGATTCCGTTCCTCAAGCGTCTGCACCCTGATTTGGTCTTCCATTCCTTGATGAATTCGCCGCACTTCTGGCCACTAGCGTTCCTTCCGTTTCTGGCTTTCGTTTGCGTGGTTATCGTCGGTTCATCTAATGCTGTGAATTTGACGGATGGCCTCGACGGCTTGGCGATCGGCTGTACCGTCATCGCCGCGGGCGCGCTCACTGTGCTGACCTACGTCAGCAGCAACTCGCGCTGGGCAACGTATCTCGAAATTCAGTACATCCCACGCGTTGGTGAACTAACCGTTTTTTGCGGCGCGCTGGTGGGCGCATCGCTCGGTTTTCTTTGGTACAACGCACATCCCGCAGAAATTTTTATGGGTGATGTCGGCTCGCTCTCTCTGGGCGGAGCGCTGGGCACGATAGCGGTCATCATCAAGCAAGAGATTCTTTTGTTTTTTGTTGGCGGGATTTTTGTGATCGAAGCGCTCTCGGTGATTTTGCAGGTCGGTTCGTTCAAGCTGCGCGGGAAGCGCATATTCCGCATGGCCCCCATCCACCATCATTTTGAATTGCTTGGATGGAGCGAGTCGAAAGTCATCGTGCGTTTTTGGATTGCTGCGCTCGTGTTTGCGCTGTTTGCGCTGACGACGTTGAAGTTGAGGTAACACGGCATTTGAAGTGGAATGGAATTGACAAAGAACAATGCCCGGTGGAATCGATTTACGAGGGAAGCGCGTGCTGGTCGTGGGGCTGGCGAGAACAGGCGTGGCTACGTCGCTCTTCTGTGCGGCTCGGGGCGCTCGCGTGACCGCGACTGACTCCCGTACCGAGAGCGAGATCGGCGAAGCAATCGCCAAACTAAAAGATGCGGGAGTGACGCTCGAACTCGGCAGCCATCGAGAGGAAACGTTCCTCAATCAAGATTTAATAGTTCCGAGCCCGGGTGTACCAGCGGATTCCGCGTATTTGCGAACGGCACGAGCCAAAGGCGTAACGATTTGGAGCGAAATTGAGCTGGCTTATAGGTTCATGAAAGGCCGCTTAATCGGAATCACGGGCTCGAATGGCAAAACGACGACGGCGTCATTATTGGCCCACATATTTAGAACGTATGGGTACAAAACGATTCTCGCGGGAAACATAGGGACACCCTTGATTTCGTGCGTTTCCGATACGACCGAAGACACGGCGACCGTCGTAGAGCTCAGCAGCTTCCAACTGGAACTCATCGATGAATTTCGACCGCATGCAGCTGTTTTCTTGAACCTAACACCTGACCATTTGGATCGCCACGGAACGATGGAAGCTTATGGACGCGCCAAAGCTCGCATTTTTGAAAACCAAACCGAATGGGATTGTGCGGTTTTGAATGCGGACGACCCGGCGCTGTTGCCATACGTGCCGAGTAAACCTCGAGTACAGTGGTTCAGCCGAGTGAAGAATGTGAAGCAGGGTACTCACCTTGATGGAGAAAATGTTGTCTTTAGCGACGAACAGCAGCGGCGATGGACTCTGCTCAACAAAAAAGATGTGAGGTTGCCCGGCGCCCACAATCTCGAAAACGTACTTGCGGCATCGGCGACTGCGTTTGCGATGGGCATTGAACCTGAGGCGATCTCAAGAGCTGTGCAGTCATTTCAAGGAGTCGAGCACCGCCTGGAATTCGTGGCCGAAGTCGCAGGCGTGCGCTACTACAACGATTCGAAAGCGACCAACGTGGACGCCACCCTCAAAGCCCTCGACGCTTTCCCGGGCCGAATTTTGGTTATTCTCGGCGGAAAAGATAAAGGAAGCGACTATACCCCGCTGCAAAAGCCGCTGAGGGAAAAAGCAATCCTTGCCCTGCTGATTGGCGCGGCCGCAGAGAAAATAGAAAAGCAAGTTTCAGGAAGCGTTGCACTGGACCGCGCTGAAACGCTTGAACGTGCCGTCGAAACCGCATCGCATGCGGCACAACGCGGGGACGTCGTGCTCCTCGCTCCCGCCTGCGCCAGTTTTGACCAATTTCAAAATTACGAACACCGGGGCCGCGTCTTTAAGGATTTGGTGAAGCAGCTCGAAAAGCAAGCCGCTGGTGCGACTTCCGGGAAAAGGTGAACGACAGTGCCAAGACGTCTCGAAATGGACCGCTGGTTATTTGGTGTGACGGTCGTGCTCTGCCTGCTAGGCGCAGTCATGATCTTCAGCGCGTCGGCCGTTACGGCTGAAAACCAGTACGGCCATGGATATTTTTTCCTCGTGCGCCAAATCGTCTGGCTAATCCTCGGACTCGTGGGAATGTTCGCATTGATGCGCATGGACTACCGGAAATTGCGTGAGCCCGCCGTGGTCTATACGGCGGTCTGTGTTGTCCTCCTGCTCCTCGTCGGAGCTTTTTTTCTGGACAAGGCGCACGCCACGCATCGCTGGATTCGCTATGGCCCCATTGGGATTCAGCCATCCGAATTGGCGAAACTGGCGGTAATTCTTTACCTGGCGTGGTTTCTCGATCAAAAGCGGCGCAACAAAGCCGCTATGGAATTTTGCAAACAAGATTTTCTGCAGACGATACTCCCCGCTGCTGGTCCGGTCCTGATCTGCGTGTGTTTAATTTTGGCGCAGCCTGACCTGGGCACCGCTCTCGACATTGTTCTGGTAGCCACAACGATTCTATTTGCGGCCGGATTGTCCTGGAAATGGATCGCCGCGGGATTCGCCACATCGTTGCCAGTCCTCTATCTTCTGATCACCCACGTTGCCTACCGCAATGCGCGCCTGATCTCCTTCCTTCACCCCGATTCAGATCCGCAAGGCGCGGGCTTTCAGTTAATGCAATCTCTCATCGCCGTTGGCTCTGGCGGATTCACCGGCGTCGGGCTGATGGAGAGCAAACAAAAACTCTTCTACCTGCCGGAAGCGCACACCGATTTTATTTACGCGGTCATTTGCGAAGAACTCGGCTACATCGGCGCGATGTTGGTCATCGGCCTGTTTTTGGCCTACGCATGGCGTGGTCTACGAGCTGCATTCGCGGCTCCTGATGGATTTGGTCGTCTGCTGGCGCTGGGAATCACGGCCTTGGTTCTTAGCCAAGCGCTAATCAATTTTGCCGTGGTTCTCGGCATGGTGCCCACAAAAGGCATCCCGCTACCGTTCGTAAGCTATGGCGGTTCCAGCTTGCTAGTGATGCTTCTAGCCACAGGAGTCCTTCTAAATATCAGCCAACAGGCCACAGAAGCATGAGCCCCCAGATCGAGGCGCGAACGCATTTCGGCCGTAGGGGCACGGCACGCCGTGCCCGTCCTTGTAGTGGAGCAGCATGCTGCGCCCCAATGTCCAGGCGCAAGCCATGAAACTTCTAATCGCCGGCGGCGGCACCGGCGGCCACGTAATCCCCGCGATTGCCATCGCCCAAGAATGGCTTTCACGCGACAAAGAAAGAGAAGTCGTGTTAGTAGGAACAGAACGAGGAATCGAGATGAAGCTAGTACCTCAAGCGGGCCTGCCGCTGGAGACGTTACGCGTAGCCGGCCTAAAAGGAAAGGGAGGCGCCGCGCTCGCGAGAAATCTCGCCATGCTCGCGCCTGCGATGATTGACGCGCACCGTGTTCTACGAAAACACAAACCAGTCGCAGCGTTTGGTGTAGGCGGCTATGCCGCCGGCCCGATGATGCTGGCGACATGGTTCAGCGGCGTCCCGAACATAATTTTCGAACCAAACGCCGAACCAGGCCTGACCAACAAACTGCTCGCGAAACTTTCCAAACGCATCGCCACTGGCTATGAAATTTCTGCACGCGTCTGGGGAAAAAAGGCCGTCGTAACGGGCTGCCCGGTCCGGCCAGAGTTTTTCTCGATCGAGCCCCGACAGCTTAAAAAACCGTTTCGCCTTCTGATAACCGGCGGAAGCCAAGGCGCGCTCCCTATCAACCGTACCTTCGTAGACGCGATGGATCTCCTGGCCGCCAGAAAAAATGACCTGTCCATCGTGCATCAAACTGGCGAACGCGATTATAATGCCGTGCGCACCGCGTACGCGCGGCGCGAGATCAACGCGGAGGTCGTACCCTTCCTCACGAATATGGCCGAGCGCTTTGCCTGGGCAGATGTGATCGTATGCCGAGCAGGAGCCATCACCGCAGCGGAAATTGCAGCCGCGGGCCGCGCCGCCATCTTCATCCCCTTCGGCGCCGCCACGGATAGCCATCAATTGCGCAACGCGCAAGAAATGACCAACGCAGGCGCGGGCCGGCTGATCACCGAAAACGAGCTCACCGCGAAACGCCTGACCAGCGAGATTTTCTCGCTCATCGACCAGCCAGAACAAATTGAAAAGCAATCCAGCGCAGCGCGATCGCTTGCCCGGCCCAACGCCACGCGCGACATCGTCGACTTGATCGAAGAGGCCGCCGACGTGCAAGGAAATCGCCAGAGGGTAAATCCATGATGGTCTCGTTCCGCAATTTTCAGCGCATTCACTTGGTGGGCATCGGCGGCATTGGTATGAGCGGCATCGCCGAAGTGCTTCTGACCCTCGGCTATTCGGTTTCCGGCTCGGACACCAAACCCTCAACCATCACCGAGCGTCTGCAAAATCTCGGCGCGACGATCCACGAAGGCCACAAAGCGATCAACGTCCAGGGCGCGCATGTAGTAGTGACTTCTTCGGCCATCAAGCAGGACAATCCCGAAGTCGTCGAAGCGCACAAGAGAAAAATTCCCGTGATCCCTCGCGCGGAGATGCTTGCGGAGTTGATGCGCCTGAAATATGGCATCGCCGTCGCCGGAGCACATGGCAAGACGACCACGACTTCTATGGTGGCCTCAATTTTGGCCGCTGGGCACTTGGATCCCACATTTGTGATTGGTGGCCGGGTGAACCAGGCAGGCACCACGGCGCGGCTCGGCAAGGGCGAGTATTTCGTAGTCGAGGCCGACGAAAGCGATCGCAGCTTTTTGATGCTTGCGCCGGTGGTAGCCGTCGTCACCACCATCGATCGCGAGCACCTCGATCAATACACTTCGCTCGCGGACATTCAAGGCGCCTTCGTTCAGTTCGTGAACCGCGTTCCCTTTTATGGCGCCGCGATCCTTTGCCTCGACGAACCAAACGTGCAAGCCATCCTCCCTGACGTGAAGCGTCCCGTCATCACCTACGGCACTTCCAGCCAGGCTGACCTAGTCATTAGCGACGTGAAACTCGAAGGATTAAACAGCGAGTTTCGGCTGACCTTTAAAGGCGAAGACCTCGGCGTGTTCCACCTTTTGCATCCGCCGGGCATTCACAACGTCCGTAACGCCGCCGCCGCTGCAGCCGTTGCGCTCTATCTGAATGTCCCGAGCGATCTGATCCGCGAAGGCCTCGCCAAGTTTACAGGCGTCGGTCGCCGCTTCGATATCAAGGGCATCGTGAACGACATCGCCGTCATCGACGACTACGGCCATCACCCCGTCGAAATTCGCGCCACGCTCGAAGCCGCGCGCGTCTGCAAGTTCAACCGCACCCTCGTTCTCTTCCAGCCCCACCGATTTTCGCGCACCCAGCATCTCTGGGATGAATTCAGCAGGGCTTTCAACGAAGCCGACATATTAGTGTTAACGGACATCTACGCGGCGAGCGAAGCGCCGATCCCTGGTATCACCAGCGAAGCTCTCGCCAACGCCATTCGCGAAGCTGGACACAAAAACGTCCACTATTTCCGATCCATGCAGGACGGCATCGAATTCCTCCTCCGCGAAGCTCGCGCTGGCGACGCCGTCATGACCATCGGTGCCGGCAACATTAGCCGCGCGAGCAGCGAACTGATGGTCCTTCTAGGGACCGAGAATCCTACGCACAATCCCACTCATCATGCGCATTGAAGACCCCAAAATCGTCGCGGCGCTGCTGGAGCTTGGCGTACAGCTCAAGCCGGGGACTTCCTTGGCCGAGCTCACCTCTCTGGGAATCGGTGGCACGACCGACCTGCTATGTATTGAGAAGCACGACGCGATCCCCGACCTTTTAAATCTTCTCGACGCTCAAGGCGTGCCTCACAAGTTTCTCGGCGGTGGCTCGAACCTACTCGTCGGCGACGGAGAACTCCCCTGGGTCGTACTCCAACTCGTCTCTCCGACGCCCGACATCATTCTCGAAGGCAATTTTGCCCAGGTTGACGCGGCTGCCGACCTCGGCCGCACTGTAACTTTCTGCGCGAAAAACGACCTCGGCGGTATGGAAGGCCTCATCGGCGTGCCCGGAACCATCGGCGGCGCCCTCCGCATGAACGCCGGTGCCTATGGCATGCAAATCGGCAGCTACGTCCGCCAGGTCAAGCTTTACCGCGCCGCCGCCCGCAAACTCGAGACTCTAGAAGGCGATCAAATTTCTTTCGAATACCGGCACACATCTTTTGCGCCTGATGATATGATGCTCGCAGTGAAGCTGGAATTACCCTCCAAACCGTATCGCGAAATTCTCAAAGGGATTCGTATCTGCAACGAAAAGCGCCGCGCAAGCCAGCCGCTTGGGCAGAAAAGTGCCGGTTGCATCTTTAAAAATCCTCCAGGCGCTTCCGCCGGACGCATGATTGATGAGCTCGGCCTCAAAGGCCTGAACGTGGGCGACGCCCGCGTGAGCGACCGCCACGCCAATTTTTTTGTAAACACAGGCAAAGCTTCCGCGAAGGACATGCTCGCACTGATTGCCGACGTCCGCGAGCGCGTTGAAAAATCGTTCGGCGTCATTCTCGAGCACGAGGTGGTCGTTTGGAACGCGTAAAAGCCATGCAGCGGGGCAACGCCGCCGCCGAGCCTTACCGCCCGGAACTGCTCGCCGACGAAGAGCCGCGCTATCTGCGCCGCCAAAAGCCTCTCGAAATTCGCCGCAAAAAATTTGGCGGCCGAAGCTGGACTTTCTATCGGCGCGTTTTGGTTTGGACCGTCGTCGGCGCAACTGGCATCACGTGTGCCATCGGCGCTAGCCGCTTCTTGATCTATTCGCCGCAAGTTCTTCTTCTAAAATCCGATCAGATCGAACTCCTGGGAAATCACATCGTCAGCCGCGAAGCCGTTCTTCAACCTTTCGCGCGCGACCGAAACCGCAGCGTGCTGCGCATTCCTCTTGATGCGCGACGCGCCCAGCTCGAAGAATTGCCCTGGGTCGAATCCGCAAGCGTGCAGCGTATTCTTCCCAATCGTATTCGTGTGGAATTAACGGAACGCACACCCATCGCGTTTTTGCGCAATAGCAGCGAGCTCGCGCTGATCGATGCCCATGGCGTGATTCTGGACCGCCCCGAAGGCGAAGACCTGCATTTTCCCATCGTCGCGGGCCTTCCCGAGAGTATGCCGCGCGAAGAGCGCGAGAAACGCATGCAGACGTATCAAGAATTTCTGAGAGATGCCGACGTAGTGCGCCCTGAATCCTCCGACCGCGTCAGCGAAGTCGATCTTTCCAACGCAAAAGACCTTCGCGTCGTTATGACCGGCTTGGCCTCGGCAACCGATTCGCAGGCGGTCACCATTCACTTCGGCAACAGCGATTTCACCCAAAAATATCGGATGCTCGTCGAGAATTTCGCGCAGTGGCAGGCCAACGCCGGCCATGTGCAATCCATCGATTTGCAATATGCAAGGCAGGTAGTAGTGAACGCGGATAGCAACGCGAATTCCGCGAAGCTGAAAAATTAAGAGAACCAAAGCGGGGGCGGCGGCTTGTCAAAAAAAGATCGGTACATCATAGGGCTGGACGTCGGCAGCACGAAAACGTGCGCGCTGATCGCGGAAATCGATGAAGAACAAGTGAAGTTTCTCGCGCTGGGCGCTGCGGAATCCAAAGGCCTGCGCAAAGGTCTCATCGTCAATCTTGATTCCACTGTTAGCTCCATCCGCCGAGCCGTGGAAGAAGCCGAAGGCGTCGCCAACGTTCCGGTTGAATCCGCCGTGATCGGGGTGGCAGGCGGCCACGTCCGCGGGGTCAACAGCCGCGGCGGTATAACGCTTGGCAACCGCGCGCGAGATATCGAACGCGACGACATCCGCCGTGCCGTCGATGCCGCCCGCAACATCACGCTTCCCGAAGACCGTGAAGTGCTTCACGTCCTGCCACATGAATTCACAGTTGATGCCCAGGACGGAATTCGCGACGCCGTCGGCATGGTCGGCCAGCGCCTCGAAGCCAACGTTCACCTAGTCACCTCTTCGATCGCCGCGACGCAAAATCTAGTCACCGCTGCAAATCGCGCCGGAATCTTGGTCAGCGACACAGTCCTCGAGCCGCTCGCTTCCGCGGAATCCTGCCTCACGCAGGACGAGCGCGACCTCGGCTGCTGCCTGCTCGATATCGGCGGTGGCACCACCGAACTCATCGTCTATGGCGGCGGCGTAGTTCGCCACACTGGTGCCGTTCCCGTCGGCGGCGACCATTTCACAAATGATCTTGCCGTCGGCCTCCGCACGCCCATCCCCGAAGCAGAAAAAATCAAGCGCCGCCACGGCTGGGCCGCGTCTTCTCTCCTTCACGAAGACACTTCCATCGAAATCGCTAGCGTTGGCGACCGTCCCCCGCGCACCATCTTCGCCCGCATGCTTACGGACATCATCGAGCCCCGCGCCATGGAGCTCCTCGCGCTCATTCGCGACGATCTCCAGCGTGCTGGCCTTGACGGGCAAATCCCCGCTGGCTTCATCCTCGCCGGAGGCGGCGCCCGTCTCAACGGACTGATCGATTTAGCCGAACAGTCCTTCCACCTCCCCGTCCGCATCGCGGAGCCCAAAGGTTTGGCTGATCTGCCCGAACAGGTAGCCCAGCCGGAATATGCAACGGTCGTTGGTTTGGTGATGTACGGCGCGAAAACGCGACGCAACGCACCGCAGCGCGCCGGAAATTTTGTATCCAAATTGAAGTCCATGTTCGCTGGTGCCTCGTGACCCCTCCCGAGCGCAGCGCCGCGAATTTGGAGAAGGCTGAGGGACGTATGACCGCAAAAGACACAGGAATTCGTATGAGCTTCAGCGAAGAGCTGCAGCCAGCGAAGATTAAAGTTATCGGTGTGGGCGGCGGCGGATGCAATGCCATCAACCGCATGATCCGCGCCAAAGTCGAGGGCGTCGAGTTCATCACCGCTAACACGGACTTGCAAGCCCTCAAACTTTCGCAAGCGCCAACGAAGCTTCAGCTTGGCGCGAAGCTGACGAAAGGTCTCGGCGCGGGCGCGAATCCGGAAGTCGGCCGCAAAGCCGCTCTCGAAGACACCGACAAAATCATCGAAGCCCTCGAAGGCTCGGACATGATCTTCATCACCTCCGGTCTCGGCGGAGGCACCGGCAGTGGCGCCGCACCCGTGGTAGCTTCGCTTGCCAGTGAACTCGGCGCGTTAAGCGTCGCGGTAGTGACCAAGCCCTTCGCGTTCGAAGGCAAGCGCCGGATGCTCCAAGCCGAACAAGCTCTGCAAGAACTAATCGGCTGCGTCGACACCGTCATCGTGATTCCCAACGAGCGCTTGATGGACACCGTCGAGCGCGGCACAAGCTTCTTCGACGCGTTCCGCATCGCCGACGATATCCTCCGCCAAGCTGTGCAAGGCATCTCCGACATCATCACCGTGCCCGGCATCATCAACCGCGACTTCGCGGACGTAAAAGCCATCATGCACGGTCAAGGCTACGCGGTGATGGGCACCGCCATCGCCACCGGCACAAATCGCGCGATCGATGCCGCCAATCGCGCCATTTCCAGCCCGCTCCTCGAAGACAATTCCATCCAGGGCGCGCAAGGCATCCTCATTAATATTTCCGGCAGCTCCAGCCTAACGCTCCACGAAGTTCACGAAGCCTCCAGCGTCATCCAGAAAGCCGCTCACGAAAATGCCAACATTATCTTCGGCGCGGTCATGGACGACTCCATGAAGGACGCCGTAAAAATCACCGTGATTGCGGCAGGCTTCAAGGAAGCTAACAAAAAGAACGCCGTCCAAAAGCCTTCTTTCCTGCCCAAGACCTGGAAAGCCGGCCGCGAAGTAGAAGAACCTGTCCCGCAGCAGCAAACGCTGCCCAACGTAGTCCACCAAGTCCAACAAAACATCCGCGAAGTCAGCCACGAAGTCCCCGCGGACGACCTGGACGTGCCGACATTCCTCCGCCGCCAAGCCCAAAAAGCCTAGCCGCACACAACTCTTGTGGGGGCGGGGCTTGCGCCGCCCTCTTTCTTTTCGATGTTGTAGGGGCGCGATTCATCGCGCCCTTTTTTTGTCTGCGCGGCAATTAATGAGAAATTACGCGATTATTCAGGCACAGCCTCTATCGCCTCACGCAATACATCAGCCAGCCTTCGTACTTCTCTCTCAAACACCGCAAGATTCCCCGCCACATCCGCCACCACGGAACTTAATCCCGCATGAAACTCCCGCGCTCCAGTCTTCGCGACCGCCTCTCGAATATTCCCCGCGTGCAACCCGCTACCAGGCATCACCGCGATTCGCCTACCCGCGATCCGAACCAGCTCTCCCAGCGCATCCAACGCCTCCGGCGCCGTCCGCTTCCCGCCAGACGTAAGAAGCCTGACAGCGCCAGTCCCGATCACATCCTCAAGCGACCTTTGCAAATCCAAACACTCATCGAACGCGCGATGAAACGTAACCGCAAGCGGCCGCGCGCGCTCAACAAGCTCTTTCGTGCGCTCGACGTCGATCTGCCCGCCCGCATCAAGTAAGCCCAACACAACTCCGTCCATCCCCATTTCCTTGGCCGCATCAACGTCACGCCGCATAGCTTCGAACTCCGCCTCGGTATAAAAAAAATCTCCCCCGCGCGGCCGAACCATCGAGAAAATAGGAAGACTCACTCGTTCACGCACAGCTCTCAACAACTCGTCGCTCGGAGTCGTCCCGCCCACTCGAGAATTGCTGCAAAACTCGATCCGAGACGCCCCGCCGCGCTCCGCAGCCATCGCCGCTTCGACACTCTCCACACTGATTTCGAGAACGCACTGGTTTTTCATTCTCAAAGTCCTGCCACACGCCGCGCGTGCATCAAGCTTCCTTTTGACCAGTTCCAGAACATTCCCACAATGGAGGCGGCGTTCCAACCCCACATAAACAAACGCATCGCAGTCGGACTATACGGACTATTCTTCCAAATCATCAAGGCATCCAGCACAAACCACGCAGCCCCAAAGCCAAGAAACCCAGTGATCACCAAGTCTCCGAAAAAGAGATAAACCAACGCCGTCTCCACGCACAAGAGCCCCGCGATCAGCAATTTCGAACGCACCGCGCCGATCAATGTCGCGGTCGTTCGCCGCCCGCTAAGCCTGTCGGGCTCAATATCCATCACCTCACCAAAAATATGCGAGTGCATCGCAAACATCGCCCCAAACACAAAAGTTTGCCACGGAAGCTGCGCCGCGCCGTTCAGCCAACTGCTAAGCACAAACACCAGCAAGTAGCTTGCTTGAATGAAGACGTCGAACGGAGGATGGCTCTTCCATCCAAAACGCGGCGCATTGTAAAGCGCAACCGCCAGCAACAGCACAGCAAACCAGGCAAAAATCTGCGGCCCAACAAGCACAAAGAAAACAATCAGAAAAGGAATCTGCACGGCCGCGATTTTCCATCGCAAAGCAGCCAGCTGCTCCGTAGCGCCCAACGAGCCGAAAAGAAAAGTCCCCTTACGCGGGTTCAACCGGTCGGCTTCGGCATCCACGATGTCATTCACGCCATACAAAAGAAATCCCAGCGGAAACAACACGTAGAAAAGTCCCAGCCACAGCGTCCGCGAGTGCAAAAAATCCACGTGTCCCAACGGCATCAGGTAAAACAAAGCCGTCGTGCTCCAAAGCCCCGGCCTCGAGACTTGCAAAAGGAAAACCAGCTCGGAGGTCTGCGCACGCTTCGCCGCCGACTCCGTGAGTTTCGCGCTCAAAGCTGGCAAGCTGGGTCCCAGAGTCGCTGCTCCTAGTCTCAAATAATAATTAAAGCCGGAAAACCATTTGGTGAAATCCCCTATCAGAAGACTATAGAAAGCGGATTCTTCACAGCCTGGCTTCCGTTTGCAGCGACCAAACGGATACGTGACCGCGCATGCGATGATACCCAGCGACCCCGTCTGAACGCTGCTGCGACCTTTTGAGCTGGCAGGGACTTATCAGACGTTGACAGCAACACCGCTTTTCACGTTTATGGGTAGGAATGCGTGGACCTACAATGGCCCAACCAAGATGAAACGGATCTCAGGACTCCGTCCGGCCACCGCCAGAATCGCCTGGGTGGTCCTCCTCGCGTCAGCGCACTTGTCCGCCCAGCAAACCACTGAAACTGCGCCGGGGCTCGGGGCCGGCAAAATCGTAGTCGAGGCGAATTCTGTCCTGATCCCGGTGGTGGTCCGAGATTCGCAAGGCCACCCGGTTGGCAACTTAAAAAAGGAAGACTTCCAGATTTTCGATAAGAACAAACCACAAGTTATCTCAGGGTTTAGCATTCAAAGGCGAGCAGGGCTTGAGAATAGTCGACCGAGCGCTGAACCGGGGCCGGCCAATTCCGGTTCCGGCGAATCATCTCCTAGGAGTCCACAATCACCCGCAAAAACCCCCGAACGTTTCATCGTGTTCTTGTTCGACGATCTGCACCTGGATACCGGCGATTTGGCGCAGATTCAAAAGGTAGCAACGAAGATAATCGCCGAGGCGCTGAATGATTCGGACTTGGCCGCGGTAGTTTCCACATCGGGGGCCAACAGCGGTCTAACACGCGATCGTGCGAAGTTGCAGGACGCGATCTCGAAGCTAAGAGTGCAGATTCTCTATCGCAATAATGAGCACGGATGTCCGCGTGTCGATTACTACCAGGCCGTTCGGATTGTGGACTTCCACGATTTTAGGGCGCTTGATGACGCTACTGAGGCTGCACAGGCCTGCTGTGAGTGTTCAAAGGACCTTGCCGAGAGATATGCGCAAGAAGCTGCCCAACGTGTTGCGCGGCTTGGTGATTTGGACGTTAGTATGACGCTCGGCCCCATCAGAGAACTCATCCGTGTAATGAGCTCTCTGCCAGGCCAACGCACGCTCATCCTGATCTCGCCTGGCTTCATGGCCATTAATGCGCTGGCGATAGCACATGCTTCGGAGATTCTGGACCTCGCTGCACGGGCCAACGTTACCGTTAGCGCGTTGGATGCGCGCGGGTTGTATACCACAATGGGCGATGCTGGTGATGACAGGACGGGTTCTACTCGGTCGGAGCAAAATAAAATCAAATATCGCAGCGAAAGCATGGTGCTCGACGAAGCAGTTATGGCGGAACTCGCTGACGGAACCGGCGGGACTTTCTTTCATAACAGCAATGACTTGGAAAGCGGATTTCGAGCCCTGACGGAAGTGCCAGAATTTGTATATCTGCTTGAGATGTCGCTCCAGAACGTGAAGCATGACGGTGCCTATCACCCTTTGAAAGTCAAATTGGGCCTGGAAGGCTTGAAGCTGCAGGCACGCCGGGGTTACTTTGCGCCGAGCAAAGAGAAAAAATAGAGGTCAACGGTGGTCGATGTTTCGCTGCTTCCTGTAACGACTCCCGACAAACACCGAATCTTGTGACTCCTGCAATCCCCGAAGTAACTCCGGTAGGTGTCCCGTAACGCAGCTGAGTCCAGCTAAAAACACTAGCACTATCTATCTTTCAATGGCTGTGCCATGCTGCCGCGTGGCAAAATCAAAACTTCTACCCAAAGTGCTTGCAACTAGCCCGAAAAGCTTAGTCTGCCCGTTCTGCAAGGCAAAACCCAGCCGCGATTGCGCAACAAGTTCGGCAGGATTTTCGATTATTCATGTCGCAAGAATCAAAGCGGCTGCCTCCATGGACAACAGACGGAAACGCGTGGCGGACAAGCGGGCCCAGACAAAATCCGCAAAGAGCACCTGAACCACTCCTCTTGCAGTCACGCCACATCCTTGACAGCTCCGCTGCGCCGCGGCCACTCCTCGCCACTTTGACGCCGTCGCAGGAAATCCGCCCACGATCCTCCAGGCCACCAGTTGCTCTACACAACGCTTGTGATACCCTCTTGCGCCAGGAAGTCTTAGTCTCTTATTTTTTATTTTCGTTGATTGCGTGCTGCTACTTTTTGTAAAAAAGGAGACCTCCAATGAAGTTCCATCCCAGAAGCCTGGCCTTTTCGGCTGTCATTCTCAGCGCAGCGCTAGCTGCCTGCCAGGAGCCCTACCATCAAAAAGAAGAACAATATTATTTGATTTCTGCGAATATCGGCTTGCCCTACTGGCAAGAAGCCGAAGCGGGTTTGCGCGACGCCGCCACCGGCATGGGCGTCAAGGCGGAAATGGACGGCCCCGCCACTCTCTCTCCACAGGAGGAGCTCGACTCTTTTAACAAAGCCGTGGCTCTGCATCCCGCAGGCATTCTGATTTCCGTGATGAATCAACAGCTTCTCAAGCCCGCGATCGACAGCGCCGTGTTGCAAGGCATCCCCGTCATTTGCATCGACGCCGACGCACCCGATTCCCGCCGCATTCTTTTCGTCGGAACCGATAATTTCCGCGCCGGCCAGGAAAGCGGCAAGCGTATGGCAGACCTTCTTAAGGGACAGGGTCAGGTCGTTATCATCACAATTCCCGGCCAGTCTAATCTTGACGAGCGCGTGCGCGGCGTCACCGAAGCTTTCAAGAAATACCCTGGCATTAAGATTTCTCAGACCATTGACGACAAAGGGGATCCCCGCAACGCCAATGACGGCGTCTCTGCGCTCCTCGCCAAAAAGGAAAAGGTGGATGGTGTTATCTGTCTCGAGGCTTCCGGCGGGTCGGGAGTTGCGGAAGCTCTGCACCGCGTGGATATGACCGGCAAAATCGCCGTCGTCGCGTTCGACAAAGATCCGGAGACGCTCGACGCCATCGAAAAGGGCTGGATTAGCGCCACCATCGTGCAAAAGCCCTACATCATGGCCTACTACGGTCTGAAGTTTGCCGACGATCTCCACCACAACGCCGTCCACGAATTCAAAGATTGGCGCACCGCCCCAGTAGCTCCGCTGCCAGCATGGGTCGACACCGGCACCGCCACGGTCGACAAAAACAACTTAGCCGCGTTCCGCGAAGCCCTAGCCGCCCATCCGAAGCCCCTCTAAAAATTCTAACCGGCGTTGCAACCACGAAACCGCCGCGAACTCCGTCGTAGGGGCACGGCATGCCGTGCCCTCTTCGCTACTTGGGCGTACTGAGAAACGCAAACTTTTAAGTTCCGCATGGTATTGCAATGCAACGATTCGGAGTGCGGCAGCTCTGCTGCCGCTTTCCCGGCCTTCACACGACTCTCTACTCGGCGATGCCGACTAGGCTGTCTTGCAAATGCTCTAGAGATTTTGTGAGCCCGTCTAGATCTAAACCCACCCGAGCGAAGCAAACGCCGTAATCGAAGCGCATCCTAGCGCCACACCCAAAACCATCCCCGCCAGCACGTCACTCAGGAAATGCATTCCTAGGACAATCCGTGACACCGCAATGCTGATGGCCAGAAAGAAAAGCGGCCCCTCCAGCGAAGGATAAAAGTAACTCACCACAAGCGCCACTGAGGATGCGGTCATGGTATGTCCGGATGGAAACGAGAACCGGTCTGGAGGCAAAACCTTCGACCAGCAGTGTGGTTCCAATTGGCAAGGCCGAGGCCGCTGGCTCAGTTTTTTCAAAGCTTTGAAAACGAGAATCCCAATCCCCGCGGCGGTTCCCGCTGCCCCAATCGCAATAAACCTCTGAGGGCCGCCTGCGATCAGCAGCAGGATGCCCAACCCATACCACAGCCACCCGTCGCCCATCCGCGTGGCAAGAATCATCCACAAGCGCACCCACCGCGGGGCTCGCCAGCGGTTCATTCGCCGCATCAGGCGATGATCCCGTCGTTCGATGTATCCCCAAACAGTGCGTGTGACTGCCATGGTTTTTATCCCATACTTCCTAAAGCCCTGTAGGTGCGGGCTTGCTTGCTCTGAGCCTCGAAGGGTTTACCCTGTAAGGGCCCCGCCCAGCCTCTAGCTCCAGTTAGCCTCGAAGCTGGCATCCACGTCCCAAAACATCCGTTGGCGTTTTTCTCCGCGTTCCAGTGCTGCCGCCCACTTCTGACAAAACCGAATCTCGTTCAGCCAGTGGCCCGCCGTAACCATGGGAACCAACGGCGCAAGCGGCATAAGTGCCAGAGTCCACGGCTTTTCCGTCCACAATGCCCACACGATGCGGAAGACATCTGCAGTCAACTTGGCATAGCTACCATGGTCACCATGAACCTGCCCTCGTCCCGCGCGCAGCCCGGCGAAGAATTCCTCGGTCGTTCGCGCGCCGGGAACCTCTGTGTAAGTCCGCCCAATACCCGCCATCGTGTGCGAATCGCTCCCTCCGATGGGGATCTTGCCCGTGCGCGATGCCAGCCGGGTAGCGCTCTCGTTGGCTCTGGGCCACATCTCGCCGTTGCGCGATTCAAATGCCGGTACGTAGGAGGAGAACCAGCAGTAATCTTCATCGAGGCGTCGTCCCGTGAGCCCGGAGAAAACATGATTGGCGCTGAAGAACAGCTTTTTCTCGGTTAGGTACATCATCAACGAAATGAAGTCTTTACGCCGGCGCTGGATCTCCACATGGTCGCGTTCCGTGATCCCGTAAACTCCCAAATGCATCTGCGTTCCGCCCGGCATCTGCACCGTCGCCTCTTCGCTTAGGAAGAAATCCGGGTACTTCCGTAGCACTTCCGCGGAATCGATGGAGTCGTGGTCGGTTAGGGTCACCATGGACATGCCCAGTTCCTTCACCCGGGAGTAAACCTCCTCGGGCTGGTTGTAGGACTCGCGGCAGAATCGGTTGAAAAAGGGAGTGTCACACATGCCTGATGCGATGGAGTGAACGTGTAGGTCGCAGCGCATGAAACTATTGTCAACAGACGATATGAACAGGCCATGAAGAGGTCGCTAAATGTAGGTGAATGTGTCCATGGAACTTATTGAACACATTGGACTTCCAACGTTATCCACATGGCATGGAGCATGCTCTTGTT
>Ga0265354_1000039_pt1 | contig 20785 bp, 15 predicted proteins | sample NZE1metagenome_FD_189074 | JGI IMG/M metagenome (GOLD analysis project Ga0265354, IMG submission 189074) | Rhizosphere microbial communities from Maridalen valley, Oslo, Norway - NZE1 | ecosystem: Host-associated > Plants > Roots > Rhizosphere > Soil | place: Norway: Oslo | collected 2017-09-14 | reverse complement strand
GCGCCAATGAAGGCCGAAGCGGGTCTCGGACAAAGATATTTCTGCGGAGGAGGCATGGGCGGCTGCGCCATCGATCCTTACGGAAAGATGAGCATCTGCGTGATCTCTCACCAGCAAGGCTACAACATTCGAGAAGGCAGTTTCCTGGAAGGCTGGGAAGGACCGCTCCGCGAGATTCGGAACCAGCCTCGCACGCGCCCGTCGATTTGCGACCGTTGCCAGATTCAGTCTCTTTGCAGCATGTGCCCAGCAAACGGCGAGCTGGAGAACGGAGACCCCGAGTCTCCCGTTTCGTTCCTCTGCCAGGTAGCCCATTTGCGGGCCTACGCGTTCGGCCATGAAGTTCCGGAACACGGCGATTGCGATTGCTGCGAAGGCGGCGAGCGCCGCGCAGACCTGTTGGCCGCCGCGGAACGATTGAAGAGTTTCGCACCAGACACAAGGATTTGGCTGCAAGGCAAGCCCACTTCGCCTGTCTTGAATGTTCTGCAACCCACGACTGGATGCCGCAGCGGCGGATGCAACTCCCACGCTGCGACGCTCGGATGAACGAAGAAAGACCATGAACGACGAACAAGACGTGCAGCCACTGAAGCAGGACACAAAGGGCGCCTACGAGCCGCCCAAGGTCATCCGCGTAAGCCTGCGGCCTGAAGAGGCTGTGCTCGGCCATTGCAAGGTTACTGGTGCGGCCGGACCGGTCGCGACGTCGTGCCGTTCTCTTCTCGGCGCATGCAGGACGCCGGGCTCGTGAGAGGCCGGAGACTTTAGATGCCGCCATCACAAAAGGAGCTTTCGCAATTGAAGGATTTCAACAGACCATCCTTCCCGAGCGCGACCAAGCTTTCGTATCGGATCGGCGGAATCACGTTCGGCCTGGAGGCCGAAGGTGCTCTCCTTCTGACTCCGGAACGGGAACTTGCTGCTTTCGCAGTCGAGGCCGTTTCCTGTGATGTGAACCTGCAGATCTCTTGGGCCGACTCACTCAGAGTGCCGAGCTCCACTCTGTTGTTTCATTCCGGCGGGTTATGGTCGCTCTTTGCTGAGCCTAGCGGATATCGCTTCAGCTTTCTCGCACCGATGTTGGGGATGACTCCGTACAAAGAAGCATGGCTCGATTCCGAATTTCGTTCCGGGCGCGTGTTGTTGTCCCGCCGCTACTTTGATACCGATCGCCCTGTCTATCCCCTCGAGTATCCGCTCGACGAACTACTGATGATTCACCGGCTTTCGCGCGGCGAAGGCGTGGAAATGCACGCGGTTGGGATTTCCGACGAAAATGGCCGCGGCCATCTCTTCCTCGGACATTCCGGCGCCGGGAAAAGCACGACCGCTCGCCTATGGATCGATCGCCCCGGTGTGCGCATTCTGAGCGACGACCGCATCATTTTGCGCGCTCAAGATAACCAAATCTGGATGTACGGCACGCCCTGGCATGGGGATGCAGGTATCGCCTCGCCAGATTCCGCGCCGCTCTCCGGTATCTATCTTCTGGCACACGGAGATAGCAATCAACAAATTCCGCTATCACCAGGCCGAGCGGCAGCTGAACTCTTTACACGCAGTTTTGTGACGCACCATTCCGCGGAGGGCATCCAGTTCACGCTGGATTTTCTCGATCGCGTCGCCCGCGAAGTTCCTTGCTCTATTTTTAACTTTGTACCCGATGAATCCGCCGTGGAGGCCATCTGCCGTGCGTGAGCGCAAGTCCATCGTAAAGCGGAATTCCGGGCAGTTCGCCGCTATCTGCGATGAGCTTCTTCATCGTGGCGTAAAGATACGCTTCCGAGCGAACGGCCTAAGCATGCGACCCAACATTCTTAATGAAGATGCGGTAACTATCGTTCCAGCGAAGCAGGAAGAATTGCGTCGCGGCGATGTGGCCTTGACTTGTGGCCAAGACGGTTTTCGCGTGCACCGTGTCACCGTCGCCGATAAAGCCACTGGCAGTATCGTGACGCGCGCTGACGCCGGCCAGGAAGATGACGCACCCACGAATCGCGTCCTCGGAAAAGTCACCGCCGTGGAGCGCAACGGCCAAACCTACTCATTCGCTTCAGCAACGCAGCGCTACGTCCACGCCTGCCGAAGCTTCGCGTATCGGCTCACCCAGGCTGGGGTGGCTCGCACCGCCCGGTTCGCTTCGGCTTCTTTCCTTTTCGGATTGGCGATTCTGTTTGGAATGCTGTTCAATGCCGCGCCAGCCGCCGCGCAGGCCGACCTGACAATGTCGCAAGCTCCATCGGTTTCCGTTGTCGACACGGGCGTCAATTTTACGTACACGGAAATCGCAACGAACAAGGGCCCAAATGCCGTCCCGACAGGTACGCTGGTCATTTATCAGCAGACGCCAGCCAGTACGACATTTCAGAGCATCTCGGCAGACGCAAACTGGACCTGCACCACGCCGACAGCGGGCAACTCAGGCCCAATCATTTGTACCTACAACTTGGCGCTGGCAAACGGCGCCACCACTGCCGCCGATCCTATTGTCATCACCGAAAGCGTAATTAGTGGAACGGCCGCGGATACGACGATTCTGAATTCTGCCACGGTGACTTCCCAGACCGTCGATCCCGTTCCCAACAACAACACGAGTGTCAGTACTGTACTTGTCGAGCCCGCCGCGGATGCGGATCTGGCATTATTCATGACTGCATCGCCTACGCCCGTATTCCTATCTTCGAGCTTGGCTTACACAATCCAAGTCCAAAATCTCGGGCAGTCTGCTGCCTCAACCGTGCAGGTTACGGACACGATTCCGACAGGCACCACCCTGCTGTCAGCCACCGGCACGACCGGATGGGCCTGCACAGGGACAACCGCGATCACTTGCTCTCTCACCGGCACAATGGTCCAGGGAGCAATCGGAACGATCACCATTACGGTCACAACTCCATCGACCTCCGGCCCTATTTCCAACACCGCGACGGTCAAAACAGCGACCACTGATCCCGTTTCCGCCAACAACAGTGCCACCGTGATTACCGTCGTACAGCCTCTAGTCTGCGCCACGCCAGGCAATGACGGTGCGGGCGGCACCCTGACGGGAATCGTCAATACTTACTATCCTCCCAAGGCAAATGGCACTGTCGCGGCCGGTGCGACCACCATCACGTTGGGCACTTCCTCAGGCGCGGCCAAGCAGATTGCCAGTGGCGACCTCCTGCTAATCATCCAGATGCAAGATGCCCTGATCAATTCCACGAACACCGGTGCCTACGGAGACGCGAGCCCTGGCGATCCAGCTACGGGTTCCTCGAATTTGCAAAACACTGGGCTTTTTGAATACGTCACCGCCAAGAGTACGGTTGCTGCTAACGGCACGTTGACCATCCAGGGCACCGGGTCTGGCGGCGGCCTTTTGAATTCTTACGTGGCCGCTGCATACACCGCCGGGACAAACGGGCAGCAAACGTATCAGGTCGTACGAGTTCCCCAATATACGTCGGCCATACTGAGTTCGGGTCTCGTTCCTCTCGCCTGGAACGGTTCTGTGGGAGGCGTACTTGCTCTCGATGTTGCCTCTCAACTTACTCTGAGCGGAACGGTAGCTGCCGATAGCCTCGGATTTCGCGGCGGCGGCGGATTGATACTCACCGGTGGAACAGGCGCGGACACCGATTACAGAACACTATCCACCAACGCGGCGGACGCCTCAAAAGGCGAAGGCATAGCGGGCACTCCCTACTACCTAGCTCCGGCGACGATAACCACGACGACGACCGCAGCCGTAAGCGCTGCGGCCGTGGAAGGCCTGCCTAACGGAAGCTTTGCGCGCGGAGCGCCGGGCAATGCCGGCGGCGGTGGTACGGACGGAGACCCCGCCAATAATGATTACAACTCAGGCGGCGGCGCTGGCGGCAACGGCGGTGCTGGCGGGCTAGGTGGTTACGGCTGGAACAGTTATGTTGCGCTGAACACCACCGATGGAGGTTTTGGAGGTTCTGCGTTCCCTGCAACGACGAGCGCAATCGTGATGGGTGGCGGCGGTGGTGCGGGAACCACGAATAATGGCTCTTATTATATTTCGTCTGCGAGCAACAATTCGACCTCGCTGAACGCGGGCTGCTCCGGAGGGACGACACCTACTTGCACCGGCATTTATAGCAGCGGAGGGGCTGGCGGCGGCATTGTTATTGTGCACACGGGAACGGTAACGGGCACCGGAACAATTACCTCCAATGGACAATCCACGCTCAGCACGCTCAACGACAGCACTGGCGGAGGCGGAGCGGGCGGCACAATCATTTTCTTTGCTAATAATGGCGGGCTCACCGGACTTACGGTTAGTGCCAATGGCGGCAGCGCAGGCAGCGCATGGCCTCTCCAAACTCCAGGAGCATTTTCTGGCGAGCGCCATGGCCCGGGCGGCGGCGGCGGGGGCGGCGTGATTCTTCTCTCCGGATCGCAAGCCAGCGTGAGTGTCACCGGCGGAGCCAATGGCAACACCAACACGGTTCAAGACTCTTATGGCGCAACGCCAGGCCAAGCGGGTATAACCGCCGCGAATCTCCTGATCACCGAGACGCCTGGAACGCAGTCAGGCGCCTACTGCGCATCAGCCGACCTGGCCGTTACGAACGTGGGCACGCCCAGCCTGGTCCTTGCCGGGAGCAACATAACCTACACACAGGTAGTGACTAACAACGGTCCACTGGATGCCGTGAACGCTGTTTTCACGGAGCAGGTACCCACCAACACGACGTTTCAATCCCTCACCTTCCCTGCGGGATGGCTATGCAACACTCCCGCCGTGAACGGAACTGGAACTATCACTTGCACCAATCCGGATGTGGCGAAGTTGGCGGCGGGAACTTTCAAGCTAGCCGTTCAAGTTAATGGCTCGACTTTGTGGGGCACTCAGATTGTGGACGTTGCTGACGTAACTTCTGGAACGTCCGATCCGATTCTCTCGAACAACTCGGCTATAGCCACCAATTCCGTTACTTTGTCCACTCTGGCGGACGACGCAATCACAAACACTCCGTCTTCGACCTCGGTCGCCGCGGGAAGCAACATCACCTACACGCAAATCGTGACGAATAACGGTCCGGCGGCTTCCCCCAATACCACTGTGACCGAGAATCTGCCGGCAAATACGACCTTTGTCTCAGCAACCGGGCCAACGGGATGGGCTTGCTCCCTCATAACTACCACGACTCCGAACACCATCAATTGTTCTGAGACGACCGCGCCTGCACTGCCGTCGGGAAATACTGCGACGATTACCGTGGTGGTGAAGGTGACCGCAGGGACAGCGAATGGAACAATTATTACCAACACAGCCAGCGTTGTTTCGGGCGTCGAAGATCCGAATACTGGAAACAATAATGCGACTGCGAACGTTACTGTGGCATCTGCTACCCAGTCTGACCTAAGCGTGACTAGTACGGCTTCGCCCAATCCCGTAACCGATGGCAACAACATCAGCTATACGCAAATCGTGACCAACAACGGTCCGGCCGCAACCACAACCAATAACGCCATCTTTACAGATACCATTCCCACCAACACGACTTTCGTCTCCCTCACTGTTCCAACCGGCTGGAATTGCGGAACTCTCCCCGCTGTCGGCGCAACAGGAACCATCACGTGCAAGAACACTGCCTCGTTCGCGGCGACTGCCACAGCCAGTTTCCCACTCGTCGTCAATGTGAATCAGGGAGTTTCGCCTGGCACGCCGGCATCTCCCACTACCATTGTGAACACCGCGAATATCAATATTCCTTGCTCGGCGACGACCGATCCGATTTGCACCAATAACACGGCTCAAACGAAAGTGTATATCGCTTCAGGCACGGAAGCTGACGTCGCCATAGCGAAGACTGCTTCTCCGGAGCCCGTAAGTCAGGGTACAAACCTGACCTACACATTGCAGGTCACAAACAACGGCCCTGCGGTGGCGCAAGGAGTGACCGTCAGCGACAATCCGCTTCCCCCTGAAGTTTCGTATGTTTCCGTATCTACCACGCAGGGCTCTTGCATTTACACCGTTGCCACGACGTCGGTCAGTTGCAATCTCGGCTCGATTAGCGTGGGTGGTCTGGTCATCGTTACAATCAACGCCACCGCCAACACCTTCAGTTCTTCGACGCAATCGACCAACACGGCGACGGTCTCAGCGACCACCACCGATCCGAACTCGACGAACAATTCTTCCTCGTCCATTTCAACCATCTTGAGCCCGACCGCCGTCCAGCTGGCTTCTTTCAGCGCGATGCCTCGCCAGGGCGGCGGCGTTCTTCTTGAATGGAAAACACGCGAGGAAATTCGCAATCTTGGCTTCAACGTTTACCGCTTGGACGGCCCGGGCCGCCTGCGGCTGAATCCTTCGATCATCGCTGGTTCGGCGTTGCTAATTCGCGGCGGAAGGCCACAACACGCCGCAAAAACGTATCAGTGGATTGACACCAGCGGCACGCCGCAATCGACCTACGAACTGGAAGATGTTGACCTGAACGGCACGCGCATGCCGCACGGTCCTGTTTCCGTAGATGTGTCGGCAGCCCCACGGGCGGGCGCAGTCTCGCAGCCGCTCCTTTTGACGCAACTGAATCGCGCAACCACTCAGCCTGCTTTTATCCCGCGCCGCGGGTTACCCAGGCCATCGCCCGTGATTCCAGCTCCCGCGCCAGGCCAAGTTCCCATATCGCTGGACGGGGACGCAGCTGTAAAAATATCTGCCCAAAGCGAAGGCTGGTATCAAGTTTCGAAAGCCCAGCTCGTCGCCGCCGGCCTTGATCCTAACTCTGACGCCCGCACCCTCCAGCTCTATGCCGAAGGCATTGAGCAGCCCATGTTGATCTTGGGCAGCCAAACTGGTCCGCTTGGCCCCAACGACAGCATCGAATTCTATGGAACAGGCATCGACACGCCATTCTCAGGTACGCGCGTCTATTGGCTCATTCGCGGATCGCGCCCAGGCATGCGCATCAGTTCTATTGCGGCGGCGAACGCCGGGCTTTCCGAGCAGCAAAGCTTCCCCTTCACCGTTGTGCTGCAGCAACGCACCACATATTTTGCTACGCTGCTCAACGGCGAAAATAACGACAACTTTTTCGGCGCTCCCGTCACTTCCGAGCCGGTAGACCAGCAACTCACTGTCGCTCACGCCGATCCAAATTCCAGCATGCCGATTTCTGTCGACGTAACGCTGCAAGGCGCCACCGATCAACAAGGACACAGTGTCTCGGTGTTTTTCAACGGCGCATCCATCGGCGAAATGGATTTCGCGAATCTCGCCAATGTCACCAACACCTTCTCCATCGACCGCAGTTTGCTGCAGGATGGCATCAATACTGTCACGCTGACCGCTCTGCAAGGCGACAATGACGTCAGCGTCGTACAATCCATCGCGCTTCACTATCCGCACACGTACGAAGCCGATGCGAATTGGCTCAAAGCCACGGCCCCTGCGGGCAGTACGCTTCACATCACCGGCTTCACTAACCAGCAGATCCAGGTATTTGACATCACCAACCCTCTCGCCATTTTCCAGCTCTCCGGCACGGTTAGTCAGGAAAGCGCGAGCTACGGTGTCACGCTCGGCTTGCTGCCGTCGGCTGGACTCGAACGCACTCTTCTCGTCTTCTCCGCCGATCAGATTTCACCGCCATCGGGGTTGGCCTTCCACAAGCCTGCCGCCCTCGCCTCGCGTAGCTTTGGCAGCCAGATGGTCATCATCACGCATCCTGATTTCGAGGCCACGCTCGGCCCGCTTGTCAGTCTGCACGAGTCCAACGGCCTGAGCGTTCAGGTTGTGACCATTGACGAAGTCTTCGACGCATTTAACTTTGGCGAACGCAGCCCCTTCGCCATCCGAAGTTTCCTGCAAAATGCCCAGTCGCAATGGACTCTCAAGCCGCAATATTTGTTGCTCGTCGGCGATGCCTCCTTGGACCCGCGCAATTATCTCGGCATGGGTGATTTCGACTTTGTGCCCACGCGCATCATCGAAACGGCCGCGTTCAAGACCGCTTCCGACGATTGGTTCAGCGACTTCAAGCAAAATGGATTCGAGACCATCGCTACGGGCCGCATACCTGCGCGCACTGCGTCCGACGCGGCGTTGGTTGTCTCTAAGATTGTGAATTACGAGAAGGGGATTGCGGGCGGCGGCTCTGGCAACCAGCAGGCTCTATTGGTTGCCGATCAAAACATTGGCGCGGATTTCACAACAGCCACGAAGTTTGCCGCGACGGATCTACCATCCTCGCTCCAGCCTACGGAAATTTTTGCGGATGGCATGGATCCCGCCGTCGTCTCGCAGCAGATATTCACAGCACTCAACAGCGGCCCGCTTCTGGTCAACTACTCGGGCCACGGCTCCGTCGAACAATGGTCGTTCGCTGATTTTCTCGATGATACTTCTGGAGCCACGCTTACAAATGGCGATCAATTGTCTGTCTATCTGCTCATGGATTGTCTGAACGGCTTCTTCCAGGATGTGTACTCGACCAGCCTCGCGGAAACCCTGCTCCTCGCGCCCAACGGCGGTGCCGTTGCCGTCTGGGCTTCCTCCGGATTCACGAATCAGCCGCCCCAGGCTTCCATGAACCAGGCGCTGCTTCAGATTCTCAAGACCAATCCGTCGTCGATTGCCTCTGCGATCGTTCAAGCGAAGACAGGTGTGACGGACAACGATGTCCGCCGCACATGGATCTTCTTCGGCGACCCGGCTATGCTGCTGCAACTTACAGGATCAAGTTCCACGGGCCACCACCCGCCCGTGCGCGTGAACCCGCCCGTTGTGTTGCACCCTTAATCTTGTTTCTGTTTGCAGCCGGTCAAGCCGCTCAGGCAAAAACTATCTGTCTGAATGAAGTGGGCACAAAAAATGCAGGCGGGTCACTGCCCCGTAATCGGCAGTCCTGTGAACCGAATTCCAGCGCTATGCACCTTATATCGAATGTTTATCCCCACCAGCAGCGCTGTGAGTGATTCGACAATCCGCGCATTCTCAAGTTTTCCGCCATTCAGCGCGCGCGCTCCCGGAATCTTTCCGGCCAACTCTGACGCGATCTTTTTGGCATTCTCATCATCGCTGCATACCAGAATGTCGCAGTCGACGGGCTCATCTTTAGCGAGCAGCTCTGCCCCTAGATTCTGAAACGCTGCCGCCAAGCTAATTCCCGCAGGCAGCAGCTCCTTGGTTTGTTCGGCCGCCGACCCTTGCCATACGCCGATCATGCGCGTCGCCGCGCCGCCCACCATGGCCGCCAGTGGCACCGTCGTATCGATCACCACCGTCCCGGGCTTCCACACGCTCTTCAACTGTTTCAAAAGCGCCGCACATCCGGAAAATGGAACCGTCAGCACCACCACGTCGCATTGCGACGCGACAGTCTCGTTGTCGACTCCGTCAATTTTCGCCGAGCCGCCGATACGCGCCCGCAGTTGCGCCGCTGTCTCCTCCGCGCGCTTCACATCTCGTGAACCGATCACGATTTCTTCGCCAGCCCGCGCCCAGCGATACGCTAGCCCCGATCCCTCCGGCCCCGTCCCGCCCAAAATCCCAATTTTTCTACTCATAGACACATTTCCTTGCCACGCTTATTTTCCAGTTGCTCCCGACGGAAGCAGTTGCAGTCTTGTCCGTCTCTGCCCCTGCTCTCAACCATCAGCTCTGATACGATAGCTTCAGCGACTTCTTTTCGTATACCCGGAGGACGGACGAGAGCAAACGATATCACGCAACGCAACGGTCCTACGATGGAAACTACAGGTCGATCAGAACTCTCGCAAGCGCAACCCGGGCAGCGCACGGACCCCGCCCAGGAAATCCGCGCCCTCCTTTTGCCTATCAAAGATTTGCGAAACGCTAAGCAGCGCCTGGCGGGAGTGCTGACACCTGAAGAGCGCTTCAGTCTCGCGCGGGCCATGCTGCAAGACACGATTCTTGCCGTGTCCCGAGTTCAGCGCGCGGAAAAAATATTTGTCATCACGAACTACGAGCCCGCAATGGAAGCCGCCGCAAAATATGGCTGGGAAATCTTGCGCGAGGATCACCAAGTCTCGGAAAGTTTCTCGGTCGATTTTGCCTCGCGTGTTTGCGCCGAACGCGGAATTGCTGCGCTTCTTCGCCTGCCGCTGGATCTTCCCCTTATCCAGCCGTGTGACATCGACGAACTGCTGGCCATCGACTGCTCCACTCCGGCAACAGTCATAGTGCCTTCCCGAGACGGCACGGGCACCAACGCGATTCTTCGTGCGCCGCCGGCGCTTTTCCCCTCGCATTTTGGGCCTAACAGTTTTGCCAAACACTGCAGCGAGGGAGAGCGAGCCGGTGCAAAAATTATCGTGCGGCGAAATGAGCGGCTGGAGATGGACGTGGACGACGAATCCGACTTGCGCGCTCTTCTGCGCCACGATTTAACGCATACTTCGACAGGAAAGTGGCTGCAAGAAAGCGGCGTCGCCGCGCGTTTTAAGAATCGCGCAGCTGCAGTCTGAATACTAGGCCAATAATTTAAGCGGGTTTTTCGAAATTCAGCGAGTCCGGCGGCACTTTATTGCTCCGCTACCGCATTTCCATCGCGCCCCACACCCAGCGCATCAGCCACTCGATTGATGTAGTTGAACCACGACGCAATCAGCGTAATTTGCAAAATCCCGCGGTCGTCGAAACCGACCGCCCGCAGCTTCGCGTGATCTTCTGGCCAAACCTTTGTCGCGTCCTTCGTCAGCTTCACCACATAGTCCAGCATGGTGCGGTCCTGTTCACTGATCGGCGCGGTCCGGTAATCCTTTTTCAGCGCTTCCACCATCTCTTGATCCAACGTCACCCTACGCAGAAACTCTGCGTGAGATTCGATTCAATAGTGGCACCGGTTCGTCACCGAAACCATCGTCGCGATCATTTCATGCTGATGCCGTTTCAACGGCAATTCCGGAGACATCAAAGCCCCGAATGTGCTGAACGCATGAAAAAGCACGTCCGGAAACAGCGAGTGCGAGCCCACAATGCTCTGTTCGACTCCAGCAAAAACCGTCGGCACCGGCATCGCATATTCCGCTGGATAAAATTTCCGCTCCTCTTCAATCGCCTTCTTGACGCTGTCGTCCTCTTCCATCCGAACCGTCTTGATCCAAGTCATTTGGGCAGCTCCAAAAAATTTCGCAACAAATCAGTGTGAGGGCAGCGTTCATTCTCGCAAACTCACCACCGTAAATAAAGGCGGCCGGATGCTGTGCTGGCATCCGGCCGCGGGTGCTTTGGGGTGCCTCCACGTCGCCTAATCTCGGTAAGGTGGAAAGCAGTTGCTTGTTGTGCTCTTTATAGCGAGCACCCGATAAACTAGCAATAATGCAAAACGATTAGAAACGCTGCTTATTTTTCAACTCCTTTAGTTTCAATGAGTTCGTGTGTTTTGCCAGTGGCCAAGTTCTTATACTCCTCATTCCTCCCGCTCGGCCACTCAATGGTCACCCGCTCAATCTTCTCGCTTTTTCCAACTCCAAACGTCACCGGCAGCTCGGACTGCGACAAATAGCTAGACCCTCCATGGACCATTCTCCATTGGCTCTGCGCGCCGTTTCCCTCAGGGAAGATCCGCACAATGGCTCCAATTGCGTCGCGGTTCGATTTTGTTCCTGTAAGCTGAAAACGGATACTGCGATTTCCGCCAGTCTGATCGTTTCGAAATAAATACGCCGGCCCATTATTCGTTGTAATCAGCAAGTCCAGATCGCCATCGCGATCGAAATCGCCATAGGCAAGCCCGCGTCCCACGATCGGAGTGTCAAAACCGCCGCCAACTTCTCGCGCAACATCGCGGAATTTTCCAGCGCCCTGATTCAAAAAAAGCTGCGGCGGTTGCGCATAGCCCACATTCCCGCGAATATTCCGCACCGTCTCGTCGATGTGCCCGTTCGCAACGGCCAGATCCAGCCAGCCGTCCAGATTTGCATCAAAAAAAGCACATCCAAATCCTAGTGTGCTTCGAGTAGCAGCGCCCAGCCCAGAGGCCACGGCAATATCGTCATAAGTTCTCGTGCCAGCGGGCCCAGCGACCGTGGAATGGTATAGACCGATCATTTCGTTATCGAAGTTCGTGATGGCCACGCCCGCTTTGCCGGAGTTTTCGAAATCCCCCGTGTCGACTCCCATGCCAGCCCGGGCTTTTCCTTCCGTACTGAAAGCAATCCCTGCTTCCACCCCAACGTCTTTGAATTTTCCATTTCGCAAATTTTTGTAAAGTTTGTTCGGCTGCGTGTCGTTCGCCACCAATAAATCCGGCCAGCCGTCTTGGTCAAAATCAAACATGGCCACGCCCAGCGATTTTGAGCTGCTGTCAAAGATTCCGCTCGAAGCGGTCACGTCCTCAAACGTTCCGTCTCCCCGATTGTGAAAGAGCCAGCAGGTGTCCCCGCGATACGCCTCCGGCGTGCAGTAGGATTTGTGCGTCCCATCCAAACTGCAAAAAACATCCTGCTCAGGCGACCAGCGAACATAATTGCAAACAAAAAGATCCAATAGCCCATCGCGATCATAGTCGAACCACAGTGCCGACGTGCTCAATGCTTGCCGACCCAGCAAACCGCTCACTTTGGTAACGTCGATAAAGGTCCCTTTGCCCGTGTTGCGAAAAAGTCGGCTCTGTCCAACACAACTGATGAATATGTCAGGAAAACCGTCGTTGTTGTAATCGCCGACGGCCACACCCATTCCATACAGCTCAATATCGAGTCCCGCTGCTTTGGTCACATCGCTAAACGTTCCATTGCGGTTGTTACGGTAAAGCTTCAGCGTCGATCGTTGCCGCGTGTGGCCCGGCCAGTCCATCCCGTTGACCAACAAAATATCTTGCCAGCCATCTCGGTCGTAGTCGAGGAAGGCACAACCCGATCCGAGCGTCTCCGGTAACAGCTTTCCGCCGTACGCGCCACTGTTGTGCTGAAACTGAATCCCAGCCGCCGCGGTTGCATTTGTAAGATGAAAACCAGGATCACTGCGCGTCTGCGCAAATATCTGTGCCGGAGAAATCGCTGCACCAATCCCCGCCGCGCACGCGTTCATTAAAAAATCGCGCCGCCTCAAGGCAGATTCACCAGACCATTTCGGATCGCATAAACCACAAGCTCCGCCGTCTTGTGAATACCAAGCGTATCCATAATGTTCGCGCGATGCACCGACACCGTATTTGCGCTCAGGTTCAACTCTTCTGCGATTTCCTTGTTCGATTTTCCTGCGACGATGCGCTGTAGCACTTCGAGCTCACGCGGCGTCAAGCCCCCTTCGCGCTCGCCCTTCAGCGCAGCTGGACGCGCCACCTGAGGATCGAGCACCTTCTCGCCTTTTGCTACCCGCTTGATGGCGTTAGCAAGATCGAGGTCCATCGCGTTCTTCAAAATGTATCCGCGTGCTCCCGCGTCCAACGCTTGCCGCACCAGCGTGTCTTCCGAATGCATGCTTAGCATCAATATCGCCGTTTCCGGCCGCGCTGCGAGAATTTTTCGTGTCGCTTCCAAACCGTTCATCCCAGGCAAAGCGCAATCCATCACAATCACCGCCGGCCGTTCTTTCGCCGCCAAGCGCACCGCCTCCTCTCCGGTGCTCGCTTCGCCCACCACTTCGATCTCCAGATCATCTTCCAGAATCCGCCGGAATCCGTGGCGTACCAGCGCGTGATCGTCCACCAGCAAAACTCTCAGCTTAGCTCCCATGGGTCTCGACTTTCTGGCGCTCGATTCGCAGACGAACCAGCGTACCCCCGCTTGCAGGCTGCAGAAGTTCCAGCGTGCCGCCGATTATCTCCGCTCGTTCGCGCATCGCCACCAATCCAATCCCCCGCCCGTTTTTCTCCGCAGAGATTCCTTTTCCATGGTCTTCCACTTCCAGTTCCAACTCATCGGACAAGAACTTCAGCCGCACCCACGCTTCCTTCGCCCCCGAATGCCTCCCCACATTGTTCAGTGCTTCTTGCAATACGCGATAAACGTGCACGCTGGCGGCTCCATCGAGCGGAAACGCTGTCCCCGATTTTTCATAGTGCAACGCAAGCCCCGTCTGCCTCTCCACCGTCGGAATATACCAGTCCAGTGTGCTTACCAGCCCAGCTTCCTCTAGCAGCACCGGATGCAGCGCCTGCGAGAGGCTGCGAATATTATCCAGCGTAGTCTGCGCGATCTCGCGCACTTCCTGCACTTCTTCCCGCACTTTTGAGCCGGGCGGCAACTGGTTTCCCGCGCGGCCCAGCAGCGCTCCAATCGCCGTCAAAACCTGTCCGAACTCGTCATGCAGTTCGCGCGAAATATGCCGCAATGTGGATTCCTGGGTTGAAATTAGTTTTTGCGCCAGCTCACTGCGCTGTTCGGAAAGCGCCGCCAATCTTGCAAAAATAATCCGGTTCGTGCGAATTAAATACAAGCTCGTCAGCACGATCGCGATCAGCGTCGCTCCCAAAAATAAATAGAGCTGCCGTTGTACGCCGTCGTAAATCTGCGCAATGCGTCCCGCCGCGCGTTCCTCACCTTCGTTGTTTTGCACCAGCAATCGGGAAACAGCTGTGCTCAGCGATTCCTGCCGAGCCTGCAGTGTCTGCCGAATTTGCTCACGCGCTTCTTGTTCTTTTCCCGTTGCCGCCAGAGCAAACATGCGATGCACTGCGTCCCAGAATTGCGCAACAGACTGGGTGAGATAATTTCGCTGCTCTTCCGTGCGATTCGTACCGGCCAGTTGTTCTTCGAGATGCAGTGCCGCATCCAGATCTTCACGCATCCGCTCGAACTGCGCTGACCATGCTGTCAATGGGTATGGTTCGCTCGCGTCTTGCATGTCGCGCATCGCCAGTCCCACTGAATTCAAATCATTCTGCACGCGCAAAAGCTGCAGAGAATCTCTTCGGTTCCGGTCGACCATTTCGCTCTGCAATTTTCGCAAACCGGAAAGCTGCACCGTAATGTAAAACGAATACGCGACCACGGCGGCGAGCGTGATGATCAGTCCGAAAAGAAGCCCGGTTGTCGGCGAGCGCTGCGCGGTCGTTTGCACGAAAAGAGGATACCTCAGGCAGCCGCTTGGCGCCGCACGAGGAGCAGCAGAAAAACCATCGCCACGGCGGAGAAAAGCGGCACAAGCAACCCGACGCGCAAACCACCCGCATGTGCGGAAACGAGGCCCACGAACCATGGAGCGACAGCGGACCCAATCGATGACATGGAAAACATAAGCCCGCCGAGACGCACCGCTCTTGCTCCGTACCAGCGCGAAAGCCATGTAACGTAAATAGGAAAAACGGCGGCGCAGCCTAGACCTGCGATAGCTGCGCTGGCAAAAGCGATTTGTTGAGTAGCGGCGAGCACGAAAACCGTGTTCGCGATGATAACCATAGTCAGCGCCGCAATCACCAGGCGATATTCACGTACGCGTGCAAGAACAAAGGGGGCAAACGCCCGGCCGGACAAAAGTCCGCCATAGAAAAACATCGGCGCCAGCGTGGAAATGCCTTCTCCGCCTCCGGGAAGCCGCTTGGCATACGCAGCGGCCCAGCTTCCGAGGCTGACTTCCACTCCCACGTACAAGAAAAACAGTGCCGCAAGCGTGAGCGTCGTCGCCAGCCCAGGGCTAATCACCGGCGCACTTGCAGACGAATCAGACGCCGTGTGCTTTGCTTCCGGGAATCTCGCAAAGAGAAATGAAAATGCCAAAAGGCCGCCGACTCCCGCGAAGAAGTAAAGAAATGTGGGGAGAAGTCCGTTTTTCAGCGCGAGTAAAACCAACGGAGAGCAGGAAACGGCTCCCGCTCCCCACGCGAAATTAACCAGGCTCACAAGCGAAGCGCTTCGCGGACCACCAATTTCTGCCACCGCGAGATTTGTCGGTGGCACCACCAGTCCGTAACCAACTCCCAGAGCCCCCAGAGCGAGCTGGACGATAGTCATTGAAGATGTGTTGACCGACGCAAGGCCCGCGCCGATCATCAGATAACCAAGAACGAGAGAAGTTCGCGCGCCCAGGTAATGCGTAATCAGGCTGGACAACCAAACTCCCGCAAGCGAGCCGGAAAACTCGACGGCCAACAAAAGGCCAGCCTGCGAATCGTTGAGAGACCAGCGCGCTATAAACTGTGGCATCAGCGGGCCCGTGAGCGTGATTTCGAGGCCGGTCAGGACGAACCCGGCGAAGAGAAGCACCAGCAGGTAGCGCTTGCGAGCTGCTGCGTTGATGGCGATGGCTTGCGTGGTCACTGGTTATCAACCATTTTGCAGGACTGCAGCGCCGCGAGCAACTCGGCGTTGTTCTGCGGCCTTTTCGCGCCTGCGCAAAATGTAATCCGTCCAATTCAACGCATAATATTTCCAATCCACGATTCTTTTTCTTCTGCTTTCAAAGACTAGTCGCTTGCTTAAACGATGCGATAGTATGAAGCGCCTTTTGCGTGCTTCCTTAATCGCTACACTGGCGCTTTTGTGATCCATTGTTGGATGCTTTCATGATTGAGGTAGGACTCATCGGATTTGGACTTGCCGGCCGCGCGTTTCACGCACAGGTGATTCGCGCCGTGCCCGGATTGCGGCTGGCGGCGATTTTGCAGCGTAACGGCAACGAAGCCGCTGAGCAATATCCCGATGTCCGCATCGTCCGCACCCTCGAAGAACTCCTCGCTATCAAAGAAATTCGCCTCGTCGTCATAGCTACGCCCAACGATTCGCATTTTCCGATCGCCCAGCAGTGTCTAGCTGCGCAGCGCGACGTGCTCGTCGATAAGCCGTTCACGACAAGTCTCGAAGAGGCGATCGCGCTCGTCGAGTTTGCGAAGAAACAAGGCCGCCTGCTCACCGTGTATCAGAACCGTCGTTACGACGGCGATTTTCAGGCCATCGTGCAGCTCGTCGCGAGTGGGGTGCTTGGACGCATCGTTCACTTTGAATCAAATTACGATCGTTTTCGCCCGCTGCTCAAGCCGAATGCCTGGCGCGAACGCTCCGGTCCAGGCACTGGCATCTTTTTTGACATTGCGCCGCACCTCATCGATCACGCGCTTCTTCTCTTTGGTATGCCAGAAGCGCTGACGGCCGACATTCGCATAGAGCGCGAAGGCGCCATCGTGGATGATGCGTTCGACCTCGCTTTTCATTACCCGCACGGCCTGCGCGTGGATTTGCGTTCCTCCATTTTGGCCGCCGCAACTCGCCCGCGTTTTATTCTTCACGGAACCCTAGGCGCGTTCGTCAAGCAAACCGTCGATCCGCAAGAAAGCAACCTACGGCGCGGTTACGTTCCCACGGACACGGCGTGGGGCGCGGAGTCGGAAGAAAATTGGGGCCTGCTGACTCTTTCCGAGAACGGCGCACTCACTCAGCGCCGACTTACCTCCGCCAACTGCGATTACCGCGACTTCTATGCCAATTTGCGCGACGCCATTCTCGGCAAGGTCAAGTTGGCCGTCAGCACAGATTGGGCGCTCGACGTGATTCGCCTGCTGGAACTGGCGCGCCAAAGTAGCAACGAGCGCCGAACCGTTATCGTTCCTGCCACAAATTGAGCACCCCGCTTCAGCACTTCTCGCAGGATGCTTGCTGCGACAACAAGACTTGCGCGGGTATCCATTTTCCAAAGGTAACCGGCGGCTCTCGCGTATAATCGAGTTTCGTGGAAGCGGGAGGAACGCAGCGGTGGCATCCGTCATTGAACTGGCACCCTCAATTCTGTCTGCAAACTTCGCTCAATTGGGCGCCGACGCGAAAGCGGCGCTCGCGGGCGGCGGCACGGTTTTGCATCTCGACGTGATGGATGGGCACTTCGTTCCGAACATCACTATAGGGCCGCCTGTCGTTGCTTCCCTCCGCAAAACGATTCCGGATGCAACATTTGATTGCCACTTAATGATCGAAAATCCGGATGAGTTTATTCCCACATTTGCGGAAGCTGGCGCGAACTGGATTTCTGTTCATCAGGAAGCCTGCGTTCACCTGGACCGGACGCTGCATCTGATTGAGTCGCACGGATGCAAACCGGGCGTGGTTATTAATCCGGCGACTCCAGTGCACATGCTCGACGAAGTGCTGGATTTTGTGCACCACGTTTTGGTCATGTCCGTAAATCCGGGATTTGGCGCGCAACATTTCATTCTCAATTCGCTCAAGAAGGTGGAAGCTCTCGCGCGCATCCGCGAGTCACGCGGCCTGGAATTTCGCATTGAGATCGATGGTGGCGTCGCGCTTGATACAGTCGGCAATATCGTTCGCGCCGGGGCGGAAATTCTCGTAGCCGGCAATGCCGTGTTTGCCAAAGGCGACATTCGCGAGAACGCCAGCGCATTATTGGAAGCCGCGCGCGCGGCTGCGACGGCCAAAGGGCGGAAGCGGCGGCTCGTTCGCGTTTGACGGTCCGCGTCAGCAGCACTGGCTGGCGTAGACAAAACGAGCCTTTCTCGCCGTCTGCGTTTCCCGTTCGTGGGACTCTACTGTTCCTCGTAATTCCAGGTTAGCCCGCCATCGACCACGAAGGTCGTTCCCGTCACATAGCTGGACTCGTCTGAAGCCAGGAATGCGGCGATGGATGCGACATCTTCTGGTTTTCCTAGCCGGCGCAGCGGAATATTCTCCAATAAACCCTTCAGCTTTACTGGATCGTTCAACAGGTTTTTGTTGATGGGCGTTTCGATCGCGCCGGGAGCGATGTTGTTGATGGTGATGTTGAGAGGAGCAAGCTCGATCGAGAGATTACGCGTGATCATTTTCAGGCCGCCTTTGCTGGCGCAGTAAGAAGAAAAATGCGGGAAGGGAAGCTCTTCGTGGACGGAGCTGATATTGATGATTTTTCCGGGGCGCTTCGCCTGCATCAGGTAGCGAACCGCCGCTTGGGTCATGAAAAACAGACCCTTGAGATTTACGTTCAGGACAAAGTCGTAGTCCACTTCGGTTACGTCCCAAAAATCGGCGCGCTTTTCGACGCCAGCGTTGTTTACGAGGACATCTAGTTCGCCGAGCTGCGAGACCGTTTCGGCAATGAAGCGCTGGCCGTCGGCGAGCTTCGAGACGTCAGCTTGAATGGCAACTGCTCGCCCGCCGCCGGCACGCAGGCTCTCTGCAACGCGCTCCGAGCCGGCTGCGTCCGAGCGGTAGCAGATCGCCACGGCTGCGCCTTCCTGGATGAACCGCTGCGCGATTCCCAGGCCGATGCCCTGGTTTCCGCCGGTGATGGCCGCTACTTTACCTTCCAAGCGTTTTGACAAGAGTCACTCCTTTGCCCCAAGAGGGCAATTCCAAAATGGAACGCCGATGAGAGTAACACTTGGATGTTGCAGGCCCGTTTCTGGGCTGCGGAAAAGAGTGGGATAGGTGCCTCCACCCCTGTATTTCTGAAACTGCGGATTCTAAAGGGTTTTAAGTCCTTTGTCTTGAAACTGCGAATTCTAAAGGAGTTACGGGCGAATTTTTGGTAACTGCGGATTCTGCGGGACTTAGTGGCTATGACAGAGTTTTCTGTGACGTTGAGGAAGGGGGTGGAATATGGATTTTGACGCAGAGTGCACAGAGTTCGCGGAGAAGAGGAGGAGAGGAGGAGTGGATTGATCGTTGTGGCGACCGACATCCATGAAACGGGCACGACGTGTCGTGCCCCTACGGGAGTTGCTGCGGTTTCTAGGTTGAAGATCGGATTAATTTGGGCGGAAGTAGGCTTCTACTACCAGGTTTAACGCGGATTCGAGGCTTAGGCCGGCGGTGATAAGCGGCTTGACCCAGAGGCTGTGGAAGCGTTCGGGGTGGTTTTCGGACTCGGTGAACAGGTGGTCGAGCGCTTCGAGCTGCCAGCGGCGCTCGAGGTCTTCGCGCGTGAGGCGCTCGCGGAATTCTTCGACTCTAGTCATGGACTCTTTCTTGCTCGTTTCGTTGCTCATCGTCTGAAACCTTCCATTATTTGATTCTCTAAGCTGTTTTCAGGGTACGCGGTCGTTCCTTGTTTGTTTCCAGGCATGAACTAAGCCAAAGGGTGGTATGTGGTGGGAATTCAGTTATTTCTGCTTCGGCCGCCACTTCTGGTCCGGTGACGGCCATTTCTGGCCGTCACCGGCGGCGGAAGCGAGGTGCTTGATTTATGAGCGAAAGCTAACTAAGCAGCGATAAAGAGTGTTCTGCCTTCGCGATTTACGAGGAGCAGGGGTTCTTTGCCGCTCTGGCTGATTGCTTTCTGGAACTCAGAAACGTTGCTCACGGCCTGGTGGTTGACTTCCTGGATGACGTCGCCCTTCTGAAGGCCGGAGTCAGCCATTTTGCTGGCGGGGTCGATGTCGGTGACAACGACGCCCTTGGTGGTCGAAGGAAGGTTCAGCTCCTGCGTGATGTGAGAGTTCAGGTTGCTGACTTCCACGCCTTCCAGTGCCTTGCTGCCGCCTTCTTGGTCGTCATTTGAATCGGCCTTGGCAGATTCTGTCGGCATTTCGGCCAGCTTTACGTTCGCGTCGCGCTCTGTGCCGTTGCGGAGCGTCTTGAGCTTGAGTTCAGTGCCTGGCTGCATCATGGAGATGCTCATGCGGAGCTGGTTGCTGTCGGTGACGGGCTTGCCGTTGATCTCGAGAATGATGTCGCCTGTCTTTATGCCCGCTTCCGATGCCGGGCTGTTGGGGGTGACGTCGCCAACGACGATTCCTTGCGAGTCCTTCTCGCCGAAGGCTTTGGCCATGGCTGGAGTTACGTCCTGCGGATAGATGCCGAGATAAGCGCGGGTAACGTGACCGTTCTTCAGGACCTGGTCCATAACCTGGCGAGCTAGATTAGCCGGGATGGCAAAGCCGATTCCCTGGCTGCCTCCGGAACCGTGCGAGATGATTGCAGTGTT
>Ga0265354_1000038_pt1 | contig 20793 bp, 13 predicted proteins | sample NZE1metagenome_FD_189074 | JGI IMG/M metagenome (GOLD analysis project Ga0265354, IMG submission 189074) | Rhizosphere microbial communities from Maridalen valley, Oslo, Norway - NZE1 | ecosystem: Host-associated > Plants > Roots > Rhizosphere > Soil | place: Norway: Oslo | collected 2017-09-14 | reverse complement strand
TTTTGATCCTCGATGAGCCCACCGCGGGTGTGGACGTCAGCGCAAAAGCAGAAATTCACGAGAGGCTACGAGAGTGGGCCGCGGCCGGAGCAGCTCTACTGGTCATCAGCTCCGAAACGGACGAGGTTCTGGACGTCGCTGATCGCATTTTGGTTTTTCATGCGGGGTCTCTAGTCTTAGATAAGCGCCGCACAGAAATAAACCGCGAACAATTGATGGCCGCTATGTTGCACGGCAACGCTCCGGTGGAACAAGCGCCGGCGCGGAGCGAGTCGTAATGTCATCGAGATCGAGGGCCTCCGAACGGTCGCGCCTGAATTTTCATCGCCACGAAACGAAACTAGCCACCCTTCTGCTCGTCCTGGGAATTGGACTCGCCATCACCGCCCCAAGATTTTTTTCGTCGGTAAATCTGGCGCTCCTTGCGAGAAGCTTGGGAGTCTTGCTCATTCTTTCCGTTGGCATGCTAAACGTAGTTCTGGCGGGAGGAATCGACGTTTCCGCAGGCGCTATTCTGGCAGCGGTAAGCGTCGTGCTGGTGCGCCTCGGAAATCATGGCCTCCCGGCTTCCATCGTCCTGCCGCTGGGCCTGCTAACAGGCGTTGGACTCGGCGCAATAAACGCGGCATTGATTGCGGAATTGCAAATCCCTCCGATCGTAGTCACTCTTGGCACCGCGGGCTTGTTTCGCGGATTGCTCCTCGAGTGGACACAAGGAGAATGGGAAAGTTCTATTCCGCCTTGGCTAAACGCCGTCGGAAGCCCGCGCTGGGGTGGCTTGGACGCTTCCGTGTTGGCAGCGGCGCTAGCGATGCTCGCTGCAGCTTGGATCCTTCATCGCACGCAGATCGGCCGCGCCCTGTTTCGATTCGGGGATTCGCCAATCGCCGCTGCCCGCACCGGAATTTCCCCGCGGCAACCCATTTACTTCGCGTACATCTCGCTTGGCTTACTGACCGCCATCGGCGCGATTTTTTATGCCGCACAGCTCGGCGCCGTCCAAGGCAACGCCGCCAATGGCTACGAACTCACCGTCATAGCCGCCGTCGTTCTTGGCGGCGCGGATATTTTGGGAGGCCGTGGCAGCTTGTTCGGCACATTTCTGGGAGTCTTACTTCTCTGTTCGCTGCAGCAAGCGCTGGTGCTTCTCCACGTCGCCACTTATTGGCAAAACATCGCCACCGGCGCGATCGTACTGATCGGCGTAATCCTGAGCAGCGCCCCTCGTCTTCAACGAAAGCTTCTCCTTCACCAGAGTCCTTCCGCATGAATTCCTCCTCATCCATGTCTCTAGGCAATTTCGAGAATCCCCAATCGAAATTCGCAAAGCGAATGATCGAGCTGCGCCTATCGAGAAATTTGCAGCCCGGCGTCGTCTCGCTGTTGGTGTTATTTTTCTGCATCTACGCCGGCTACCGAAGCGGAGATTTTTGGTCGGCTCTGAACTGGCAGCTTCTCGCGCAACCGCTCGCCGAAGCAGGGTTGGTTTCTCTCGGGATGATGTTCGTTATTGCCTGCGGAGGAATCGATCTTTCCGCTGGGGCGATTGTCGGTGTGGCGGCGGTAACAGCGGGTATAGCTGCGCATCACAACTTGCCCGTTCCGACAATCGAAGCGGCCGCGCTCGGGGCAGGAATACTCTGCGGCGCATTCAACGGTTTTCTGATCGGCGTTCTCCGTCTCTCATCCATCCTTGTCACTCTCGGCAGCATGATTCTCTTCAGCGGTGTAGCATTGGCCCTCAGCAATGGAAACAGCTTCGCGGGTTTCCCAGAAAGTTTGCTGTGGTGGAATGACGCAACGTTGTTAGGCATCCCCGTCGAATTTCTTCTGTTCCTCGCAACCGGCGCTGTTGCCGCAATTCTTCTGCGCTACACGTTGTGGGGGCACTATGTCATCGCCATCGGCAGCAACCCCATCGCCGCGAGATATTCAGGCTACCCAGTCGCTCTCACTCTGTTTGGCGTTTACACTTTGCAGGGACTGCTGTGTGGGATGGCCGGCATACTTCTGGTGGCGCGGCTTGCAAGCGCTCGCGCCGACATGGGGCAAGGTTTAATGTTGATGGCCATCGCCGCCGTAGTCCTCGGCGGCGCACTTATTGTGGGAGGTTCGGCTTCCGTCGCGGCAACGCTGATTGGCGTTGCTGCGTTCTACATCGTTCAAGACGGCTTGCTTCTCCTCGACGTTCCACCTTTTGTTCAATACGCTCTTACCTCGGCCATGTTGCTGGTAGCGGTCGCCGCAGGAAATCTCTTGCGCGGAAACCGTGAGGATCGGAGATGAGGCCGAGCCAACGCAGCCGATTCTCAAGTTTCACCCTGGCCGTATTTCTTCTGGCAACAGGCTGTTCGCGCCTGCCTCGCAATTCAAAAACACTCTTCGTGATGGTGCCGAAACTGGTCGGCATCCCGTACTTCAACTCCGCACGCGACGGCGCATCGCAAGAGGCAAGCCGGCTAGGCCTTCATTTTTTCTATACCGGCCCCACCGCAGCGGACGCCAGCCTCCAAGTCGACGTTATCGCCGGATTGCTGGCGAGACATCCGGCGGTGCTCGCCGTCTCCTGCGATGATGCCAACGCACTCGCTCCGGTACTGCGCCGCGCCCGCCGCTACGGCATCCCCGTGCTGACCTGGGATGCCGACGCGCAACCGGACGCTCGCGATTGGTTTGTCAGCCAGGTCGAGGACGAAACGCTGGGTCGCCACGTCATGGATGTTCTAGCCGAACAACTCGGCGGCCGTGGGCAGTACGCCATCATTACCGGTTCGTTGACCGCGTCCAATTTAAACGCCTGGCTCTTCTGGATGAAAAAACAACAGCAGGAAAAATACCCAGAGATGGAATTGGTTGCTGTAGTTCCCGGAAATGACGACCAGCAGCAATCTTTCGTGCAGGCGCAAAGTTTGGTGCAAGCCTACCCGAATTTGCGAGGATTCATCGGAAACAGTTCCGCCGCGCCGCCTGCGATCGCGAGAGCCATCGAGCAAGCAGGACTCTCCGGCAAAATTGCCATTGCCGGGCTCTCGACACCCAATCTGATGCGGCACTACATCGAAAACAAAACAGCGAAGACGATCACGCTATGGGATCCCGGCAAACTAGGCCGGCTGACCGCCGCCGTGGCAGCGATGATGCTCCGTCACGAAACTCCGCGTGACGGTATGGACGTTCCCGGCATCGGGCAAATACGCGTGTTCCCGGAGGCGCGCAAAATAGTGATGGGCTCGCCGCTGGATTTTACGCGAGACAACATCGGCCAGTACTGGTTCTGAGTGCAACTTCGTCCCGGAATCAAACGAGTCCAAGACGTTGCGCACACGAACGCAATATTTCCGATTCCCATACGGGTCGTTCCGGGCTCTTAGGATGCGTCCTCGTCGAAGGAATCCTTCCGGTCAGATGCAAAAATGCCGCCGCCGAATGTTTATAAGCAGGAACTGGCTCGCGAAAAGCCACGTTCCCCAGATACTGCAGCGCATCCGAAACCGCGTAGTACGCAGGGTCACCGGCTTTCCAAAGATTGTCTCGCTCTGCAAATTTTTCTGGAGCAAATGTTGCAAGTCCCAGCAAATAGTCAGAACCGTATTCAATCATGTTGATGCCCAGATCGTTGCCGGTATAAATGCGAAAATCCGGGCGGCGCGCGTCGCGCAGACCGAGCCGTTCCAACTCCACAAGCCGATCCAGCGATGAGTGTTTTATCCCCTTCAGTTCGGGGATATCCATCAAACCCTCCACCGTGTCTGCGTCGAAAATCTCCCCGTTAGGCGCGAACATGCGTCCCAGTTCAAAGCCAAGTACGTGCGGATATCCGTAACACGCTGCTTGATACGCCGCCACTTTTTCTTTGGGAGTCTTTCCGTGCAGCCTCGCTGTTTGAAACAAAATGGGAATGCCGCCAGCTTTGACGATCACATCCATCTGCTGCCTGTATAGCGCAACAACCTCGCCGTCGCGTCCTTCGATATAAGCGCCAGCAACAAACGGCACTCCGTCGCCAAGCGCTTCACGGGTCCAACCAAGCACCTCGAGTTTCTCTGCATCGCTCAGATAATTTACGTAACCCGTGTCCATGTTGACTGCGTTCATCAACCCCGCACGCTGTGTTGCCGCGAGATGTCGCTGAAAGGCCGCGACAGCCACTTGACCTCCCGTCTCGTAAGGCAAAAGCGCGGCCGCGATGCCTTGCACTTCGCGATTTAGTCTTCGCCGCTCCTGTATCGTTTTGATGGTCATTCCAGGATTTCCCTGTCTCGTCTCGACAATCCGCGCCATTATCTCCGCGCTTTGGCAACCTTAAGAAGTTCCGACGCCGCCGATTTTTTGTAGTAAGCGTCCAAGGGGTAACATCCAGACGGCAGTCCATTACGCGGAGCCGTTGTGCAATCGCTGAATGTTCTGCAAACGAGCTTGTGTTGAAGCGCCCGACCCTCCACCACATCGGAAAGCATTTCCGGATAACTCAGCACCATTCGCCCCAATCCTACTGAATCCACCCATCCCAAACGCACCGCTGCCTGCGCCACATTCGGCAAAAAATCCTGTAAGTAACTGTACGCCGTCCCAGCAATAATAAGTTTCGGGAAATGTTGCTTTAGCTGCCGCACCACTTCCATCTGTCGCGCTACACCGATCAACGGATCTTCCGGCGGCTGATATCCATCCGAAGGCGGATAAAACGCCGGCCGCTGAATGTGCGGACAATAGTAAGGACTCCCTGCTGTAACGTTCACGAGACAAATATCCATTTCCTCCAATAGAGCGAAGAAGCGCATCGTCTCGCTAAGATCCGGCTGCGTAGGATCGTTCTGGTTAACTCCGAATCCCCACTGGTAAGGAATCAAATTCTGATGTTCCACCGGAACCCCAGGCCCCAACTTTCCCGGTATCGAAAGTACAGGATCTGGCCGAAAAGGAATCGCGTCAAACGCCGAAAGCCGTACTCCGATTCGCAATCCAGCAGAAGCCGAGCGTATTCCCTGCACCACTTCCCTCAGAAATCGCGTGCGATTCTCAAAGCTTCCGCCGTACTTCCCTCCCCGAGTGTGGGCGCTGAGAAATTCGTGTCCCAAATAGCCGTGGCAATGCTTGATGTCCACAAAGTCAAAGCCCAGTTCGCTTGCCATCCGAGCAGCGCGATGAAATTGCTCGATGATGTCTTCGATTTCCGCGTCGGTGAGCAGAGGATACTCCGGAGACAAATTCAGCCGGCGGTCCAAAATGGGATGACGGTACAAGATGCGCGGCTCAGGGCGACTCTTTTGGTTCGGACAGCTGTAGCGCCCCGAATGCGTCAACTGCAGTCCAATCAAAAGGCCGTCATCCGAACCTGAAACCTCTCGGTGCTCCGCAATGAGCGCCGCTTTCAGCCGCGCCAGACCTGCTTGCGTGTGCGAAGCAGCTAAAAGTTGATTCGGATTGGCGCGCCCCTCATGACAAACAGCAACCGCTTCGCCGCCCCAGATCAGCTTTGCTCCGCTGCGTCCGAATCGCTGCCATCGGCGTAGCGTATGTTCGCTGGGATTGCCATCAGGCGTTCCGTCCCAGCCTTCCATGGGATTAATCGCGATACGATTGCCAATTTTGATTCCTTCGCGAATGATCGGCTGCGCCAAGGGAGACTCCGACCCACGAATCAGCTCAGAATCACATGGAATTTTTAAGTGCAGCGCCGCGAGATACTCCTGAAAATGCGCGATGTCTCGAACGCTGCCCAAACGCGAGATTTCGGTTGGGTTCATGCAGCTCCGCAACGGGAGAGAAAAAATTTATCGGCGGAATTCTCGAACGTCGAAGCTAGACATCGCACAAATCCACCGCTTGCCGCAGAGAGGTTAGGGGATCGCGCGAAGGCACGAACTCATGTGCCACGTAGCCTTGGTAATTGGTTGCAGCGATTCCGCGCATCACTCCATCCCACTGCACTTCCTGCGTCCCGTCGAGTTCATGCCGGCCTGGAACACCACCCGTGTGAAAATGACCAATCCACTGGATGTTCTGCTGAATGGTACGAACCAAGTCACCTTCCATGATTTGCATGTGGTAAATGTCATAAAGCAATTTGACGCGCGGCGAATTCACCGCCTGCACCACTTGTACTCCCCACGCCGTGTGGTCGCACATATAATCTTTGTGGTCTACCTTACTGTTGAGGAGCTCGATGCAGATGGTGACGCCGTAGTCTTCGCCGATTTTCTTCACACGGTTGAGACCAATAATAGTGTTTTTGGCGCCTTCCTCGTCGGACATGCCCCCGCGGTTTCCGGAGAAAGTGATCACGTTGGGCACGCCGGCTTTGGCGGCGATCGGAATGTATTTGCGAAAACCCTCCTCGATCTTCGCGTGGTTTTCGACACGGTTCATGGCCTTGCCAATTTCGCCGCCGTCGGCATAGCCCATGCTGCAAACCAAGCCATGACGCGCGGGTACTTCGTACTCATCCGGATTCAGCAGATCGACGCCCTTCAAACCAATCTGCGCTCCGTAAGCACAGAGCGCATCGAGTTCAATCCCCTTGTAGCACCAGCGCGAAACGGATTGCTTGATGTGACCCTTGCGCGGGATCGGAATCTTCTGCTCCTGCCAGGACATGGATGGAATAGAAGCCACGGTGGCTCCTGAGATAGCACTCTTCAGCATCATGCGCCGCGATAGTTTAGTCATGGGAAATCCCCCAAAGTGTACCGGAGAACGCCGAATCGGTGCGAGTACAGTTCTCTGCATTTCTACAGACACGATCGCTTTCCAGCAGATCGACCGTCGCGCAACATGAAACGTTTAACCCGAGTTGCGACCAAATTTTCGTCATTCTTCTCTCCTCCTTGTTGTTCACGAAATATTTCAGGTCATCCAGGCAAGCAACTTCTGGAGATCAACTGGCGTAGTAGACACGGTCCCGCGAGGCATCGAAGGGCCAATGCCCACCGCTTCGCCGTGATTCTCGAACCACACCAAGAACGATGATTGCTCGGCTCCCGTCAGCCGTTGCTGGTTCAACCAGTTGTAATACGCTCCCATATCCGCATCGACCAGCGACCCCATGGGATCGAGTTCCACACGGCTGTCGGCACTAGCGGCCAACATTTCGTTCATTGGCTTCTGTCGTTGTCGCGGGGCAAAACGGACCAGCAGAGTAAGCGGCTGCGCGCGCCGCAGCGCTTCGCGTGCCGCCCATTGTGCGAAAGTTGTGCTGAAAATTTGCGTCCCTGAGCCCTCCGTCAGCAGCTTCACCTGAAAGCGATCCAGCACTGCGCCTTGATCGAGGCCAAGATCAGCGGGACGTATCTGTGCGAGCAACGTGCGCAACGTCTCCGGCCCCATGCCGGGCCGCTCGATTTCCACTCGTATTTTGCTCGACAAAGCTGCGCGCGCCGGCCCGAGTTTCTGATAAGAGACACACGTAATCGCGGAGTCGTGCGTCGCTTCTTGCCCTCCATCGATATACCAGTGGCTCTGAGCAACGGGATGGGCCTTGGCCCGAGCAGCCACCGCTTCCAGAATCTGCTTTAACCCGTTTTCCGGTTGCACGCGGCTGTAATAGACGCCATGCGGACGAAGTTTACGAAATAGCGGCCCTTCTGGAGTCGTAACGCCTTGACCGATGACAGTGATTCCCAATCGGGGCATCGCCGGAGGTTCCGGCGGCACCACCTCCCGCAAACGGTCCGCGTAAGCGAGCGCCGCGACTCGAAACGCATCCAGCTGGTGCGTCGTCCAGAGGTACGCCGAGAGTTGCTCAACATACTGTGCCGGCGCATTTACCCAATCGAATTGTTCTAGCTGCGAGGAAAGACGGATTTGCGCGAAGCCTTGAAACCAGTCCTTTGTCTGTTCGGGCGAGAGCGAACTCAGATTCGCCAGCTCCCTCTCGATCGCTCTACGCTCCGCAGGAAACTTGAAATCGTAATCGATAACCTCCCGCAACAGGCTCGGCAGAAAACTCAGTGGAAGCCTCTGCAGCGCGGCAAGATTGTCAGTAGCGAGTTTTCGAGCTTCCGGCGGGTAGCCGCTGAATCGCTCGGTCTTGAGGTCGATGGAATGCATAGAGTCACGCAAGCTCAATGATCGGCTTGCCTTGCGCAAGCGACGCATCAAACCCGAGGATCGATCCAATCGATGGCACAAGATCGGTGGAATCCAGTGGGCGATCGATGACCACACCTTCTCGAACGCCAGCTCCCATCGCCATCATCCACGTGGTACGAGAGAGCGCATCGCCCGTGCGGTGATGCTGAAATCCGTTGCCGCCGGAGTCTTCGTCGGAGTCGCGGCCAAAATCCGGCAAAATGAATAGAGTTGTGTTGCCGGCATATTCCGGTTCGGTCTGAATTGTCTTCCAAAGCTCAGCGCAGAGCCGATCGGTGCGGCGGATGCCCTCGATATAGAGCGAATACGCACCAGCATGCGCGATATCGATATCGTGCAAGGTGATCCATAAAAGGCTTGGGGCGAGTTGCTGCATCAGCTGACGCGTAATGTAGACGGACAGCTCATCGGGACTCGAAAGCGTGCGCGCATGCTTTTTGAAATCGTCCACGGAGAGCTTCAACAGCATCTGCAATTGTTGCAATTCAAATTCGCTGCCGCCAAGCTCTGGCGTGTAAAAGGGCGTCTCGTAGTTGTCGCGCAGTAGATGTTCGTAGTCGGTGCCGCCTGACGTTGCCGCGGTCAAAAGATGCTTGGGCAAAATCACTCGCGCGCCAAAGCCCGGGCCGTAAGAGCGACTGTTGCTTTCGCCAATGCGATTGAACCCGTTACTCGGCGCCACCACCCACGCATCGGACGCGGGACGTTTCAAATCCTTGCGGAAATACTCGAACGCCGTCGGGTGTTCCGGAGGAAGAGACGCAAAGTTGTTGACCGTCTCATAAACTCCCGTGGCCAAGCTGGCGGTAGCCACGTAGTGACCGAGAATGCCTCGATTGATGACCTGCGTGAAAAAGGTGGATTGCGGAATCAGTTCCCGCATCAGATGCGGAATATTTTCCTGGCCTTCCGGGGCAAACGTTTCTTGATCGCGTGCGCCGCCGCCAAAGGTAATGACCACAACCTTCCTTCTCTTTTGGGGAACCCCGGACCTGGCAAGCAGTCCAGACCCGAACAGGCTCCCGCCCAAGGTTACTCCGGCCGCGCTGCGCAAGAACTCCCGGCGGGTAAAGGCAAGTTGCCGGGCGATTTCCAGAGGACTGCGGGTTTGGCAACCGGCTCCCGGAGTCGAGGAACCAGCCAGAATCGTTCCCGTTTTAGAGAGGCCGGTCATGTTGTAGGTCACTGTAAATGCGATGCTTAGCGTAAACTACGCCGCGCAATCATTGAAGTCAAGCATTAGCAAAAAACAAACTCTCCGATCGACATTTTCCCATTTGCGAGGTCTGCTACTTTGGCAAGTCGGGCCTCTCATTTAACTGATTGGTTAAATACAAAGGCCTCTGATCCGCCTTCCACCGATCTGGATTCAGCCGACTATCGACAGTCAAGGCTTGCCTGATGGATTGTCCTTCGCCGCATAGACAAATTGACGAATCTCAGCTCTTTGTTTCTCGATATCCGCAAGGTGCTGTTCTCGCAGCTTCTGGTAAATTTCGATTTGCTCCTGGGCTGGGCCCTTTTGGCCGGTGCGAACATAAGCCTGCCCTAAACGGTAATGGGCATCCCCAAGATCGGGATCCAGATCAAGCGCTCGCAGATATTCCGGGATGGCTTCGGGATACTTACTCTGGTCGGAATAGAGATTGCCTAGCTGCAGGCGCGACTCGGCAAACTTGGGGTCTAGCTCGATGGATTTCTTCAGCAGGGTCTCGATTTGGTGGAGGTCCAGGGTTGGATCCTGAGCCCGTTTTCCCTTCCAGAGGCTCATCGCATAGAAATAGAGGGCTTGGCCATTTCGCGGCTGGAGTTCAGAGTAGCGGCGGAATCGCTGGATGACCTCGTCGGCCTGGCTCGGCGAACTGTCGTAGGCGCGGGACAAAAACAGGTAACAGCTTGGGTCGGAAGGATTTAGATCCGCCGCCCGCAGCAGCGATTTCACAGCCTCGTCATAGTTGCCATGCGCGTAGAGAGCCATCCCCAGGCCTATGGCCAGCCGTTGCGAGTTGGGATAGCGCTGGGCGGCGTCCTGGAAGACCTCTATGGATGGCCCGAGTGTGCGGTGAAGCAGTAGTTCACTGCCCCAATCAAACAAATTGCTCTCGCTGGGTTCGGCGTGAGCGGCGAGTTCGTATTCGTTTGCGGCAGGCACGAACTTGCCATCTTTTTCCTCAACCTCGCCCAGGAGATTGTGGAGCTCGGCGGTGTTCTTGAGTTTTAGAAGTTCCTGGATTTGCCTGCGAGCGTCAGCGAGACGCCCTGTGGAGAGATAGGCCAAGGACAGGTCGTAGCCATTGTCGTAGGAGGTTGGGTCGATGCGCTGGGCAACCTCAAGATAAGGCACAGCTTCCGCGATTTTCTTGGATTGGACGTAGAACTCACCGAGATTGTGATTGGTGTCAAAATTTTGCGGTTCGAGCTCAGCCGCTTTCTTGAATTGCACTCCTGCGGCCTCGATCTTTCCCAAGCGAACGAGATTGGCGGCTAGATTGGTTCGAGCGGGTGCGGAGCGGGGATTCAGCCGCACGGCTTTCTCAAGGTGGGTGTTGGCAGCACTGTCCTTGGATTGCGCGGAATAAACCAAACCCAGAAGTTCATGAACCTCAAAGCTTTCCGGGACCTGCTTGAGCAGCTCCTCCAGCTTTGTAGCGGCCTCAGGGTAATGCCCGGAGTCATATTGAGCGACAGCACCCTGGAATTCGTGATCGAGGTGTTGGTCCTGGCTGGCCTGGGCAGTCACCACGGACGCACAGGCCAAGAGAACTAAAAATACTGCCCTGGTAGAACGGCTTCCGATGAGCACGGCAGTCCTAGGTTATCACCGCATCATGAGGCGAGGAAAGTTCGAGCAAAAAGGGGTTCCCCGCAGAGCGCCCTCGACGAGCACTCTGCGGGGAGGGTGTGGCAAATTTAAAAATAAAGTTTCAGAGCGAACTGGATTTGCCGCGGATCGTAAGGAGCATCGCGCGTGGAACCAATTTCGCCGAAGGTTGAACTGTTGAAATTGCCCGAGTTAGAGATCGCGACAACGCCGTTACCGCCGAAATTGGGAGCGTTGAAGTTCGGGTGATTGGATATGTTGAAGATTTCCGCTCGGAACTGCAGGCGGAATCGCTCGCTCAATGGGATATCCTTGAAGATTGAAAAGTCCAGTCTGTCGAATCCCGGTCCGGCTACCTGCGTGACACCACCGAGACAAGCTGGGCTGTCACCTACTGTACAGGCGGTCGGCTGAGTGAACGCCCCCGGATTGCCATACCAACTCAGGAGCCCATTCGCGTCATTGTGGAGTCCGAGCTTCAATGGTTGTCCGGTAAAGAGAGCGCCGCAACCCAAGCCAGATGCGGTACCGCTGGGGCAGCCAATGCTGATCGGCTGGCCACCCTGGAAAGTGGAACTCCAGTTTATGCTCCAGCCGCCCACGACCTTATCCACAAATCCAGTGGCACCGGTCATGAAGTGCTTGCCCTTACCGAAAGGCAGCTCATAACCGCCGCTGAAGTGGAAAACATTGCGGATGTCGAAGTCCGCCAAGCCATAGTCAAAAGCCATTCCGAGGCCAGGAACGGAGGGCGCACGATAACCTGCCACGCTCCCGCCGTTAAGCAAATCGCCGGCATCCGACATTGTCTTGGACCAGGTATATGTAAACAGGAAGTTTAGACCGTTTGCGAACCGCTGTTCGATTTTGGTCTGGAGCGAATTGTAAGCGCTCATACCGGCAGTGGCCGCATAACTCGAGCCCCGGCCGAAATCCGGAAACGGCACTAGAGACGCTGTAGGCGTGCTGGGCGGCGCAATGCTGGTGGCATTGTTGGAGTTTGGAAACGACTCCAGATGCCGGGCCAGTGAAGTCACGTAGCCAGCTTGCAAGGAAAGTGAAGACGTCAATTGATATTGAACGGTTAAATTTGCACCCATCGAGTAAGGCGTGTCGTAATTGAACTGAATTCCGCGCAAGGCCAAACCATTTGCATTGACCAATAGCGGGCTCAGTGGAGTGCAAGAAAATCCAGTCTCAAACGTTGCAACCCCAAGCGGCTGACCACCGGCGGTTGGACATCCCGCGAATGAAGTGCCTTCACTGATTGGAGAAACGTCGTTATTGGAGCTGAATTGGAAGTTGAACTGGAAAGGATAGTTTTCACCAAGATTTGGTGAAAACCCGCGGTTTTCAAAGCCGTTGTAGAACATACCAAACCCACCGCGAACGACGAGCTTCGGGGTAAATTGGTAGGCGAAGCCGACGCGCGGAGCCCAATTGTTGTTCTGTGAATGCCCAAGGCCAGCGCCGTATGCATTCGTGCTTTCGCACAGGATATTGTCCGTGGCCAGCAAGCTAACGAAGCTCGCAGAAAGGTTTACGCCCGGGGAGCACGAAGTAGAAAGAGGCAGCAGGTACGCCGCCTGTCCGAACGGCCCGCCGGCTGGGATAAAGTTGGCCTGGTTGCCGTGATGCTCGAAGACCAAGCCAAAGAAGTCGTAGCGCACGCCGAGGTTCACTGTCAGTTTGCGGCTGATCTTCCAGTCGTCGTTGAAATAACCGCCGTAGTAGTTCTTGCCATTGTCCGTGAGGGAAATGTTGGATAGATCCACGGCGCTTGCGCCGCCGACGAAATCCACACCACCGGCCACAGTCGATGCGATGGGCGACAGCAGGAAGTCCGCGCGACCGGTGTTTCCGCTATCAATCGTAGGCACTTCGGTGTAGTCGCCGTTGTAGTCAAATTCGCCACGCGACCAGGGTGGTTGCAACGTCGAGAACTTAACGTGTTGGAACTCAAAGCCCATTTTGAATGTATGTTTGCCGTAGATCTTCGTGACGCTGTCGGTAAGCTGGAACGTAGAACTGACTTCGTCCGAAGGCAGGAAGGCGTTACTCCCCAGCGTGGATAGTCCGTTGATTCCGAAGGCGGGAAGTCCTCCGTTCAAAGACTCTTGAGGGACATCCTGAATCCCAAACTGCGAAGGGATGTCTGTCAGATCGCTGGCGGATGGCGAAACGCGCGTCGTGTGAAGGTAATTGAACCCAGCGCGAACTTCGTTAATTAGAGTTGGAGAAAACGTGTGTGTGTAACCGATCGCGGTCTGTTGCGCGTTGGCAGTTTGATCTCCCTGTTGGAATCCGCCGCCGTCCGCGACGCCTCCGAAGATCCCGGGAATGAATTGTGGGTCATCCACCAAGCTGAATCGGAAGAACAGCTGGTTCTTTTCGTTAAAGTTGATATCCATCCGAGTATCGAAGGAGTTGCTGTGCTCATACAGCTTTGGTGAATTGGCGTAGTTGGAAAATAGCGAACCCACTGCATTCGTCGTTGGCAGAGGATACAAGTTCAAAAGCGCTATGGCGTTCGGATCCAAGCGATTCGCAGGAAGGATGTTCAAGCCGGGGCAGGCCGTTAGCGATATGGTCGTTAAATTGGGAGCACAACCGAAGGGATCACGAGCAAACCCCACCACTGTCCCTGGAGTTTGGCCCGACCCGCAAGCTGGGTCCGGCAGACCGCTGGTCGGATCGACCTGGCCGCAGAGAAGCGGGCGCGTCGTGGCAGGGTTCAAGATGGTGCCCTGGGGCATCGTGCGCCCCAATGCGTCGGTAACCGTGCCCGATTGAGCGGTGATGAGGTCCTGGAAGTTGGTGTAACCGCTGGATCGCTCAGCCGTGCTCGGAACTGAACCGCTCAGAATCGTCCCTTGGACCCGCCGCAAAGCCTGGTAGTCGCCGAAGAGGAACACTTTGTTCTTGCCGTTAAATACTTTCGGAATGTAGAGAGGGCCCCCGGCGGTAAAGCCGAATTGGTTCTGCTGCAAATCACCTTTTGGCACTTGATGTTGATTTTCAAAGAAATCGGCTGCGTCGAGATGGTCGTTGCGGAAAAATTCCCATACGTCGCCATGGAATTCGTTGGTGCCGGACTTGATGGTGGCATTGAGTACGGCGGCGCCAGAGCGGCCAAACTCCGCGCTAAAGTCCGAGGTTTGCACTTTGAATTCTTCGACTGCATCGACCGGCGGAAGAACGACGAAATTCGTGCCATTCAGAAAGTCTACGGTGTCGGAGTTGTTATCGATGCCGTCAAGCAAGTAGTTGTTCTGCGCGGCGCGAAGACCATTCGCTGTGAAGGCGCCGCTTGCGGCGTTGCCGCGCGTGTCTGCTTGCGGGGAGTTAACACCGGCAGAAAGCTGGGCCAGAAAAGTAAAATTCCTGCCGTTGAGAGGAAGATCGTTAACGCTTTTTGAATCGATAACTTGGCCCACGGAAGCATCTTGCGATTGCAGTACAGGTGCAGCAGCGGTGACCTCAACTGTTGTGGTCACGTTGCCCGGTTTTAGGGTGAAATCCGCGACAACGTTTTCACCGACGTTCACCGTGACATGGGTCCGTACGATCGTTTCGAACCCTTGAAAAGTGATATTGAGTTTATAACTCCCGATTCTCACCGGCGTGAATTTATACACGCCATCGTTTCCCGTGGTAGTGGAAAGCGCAGCGTTGGTTCCTTCGTTGGTAAGGGTTACTGTGGCACCGTGGACGGCCGAACCCGAGGCATCTGTAACGGTCCCCAGGATGGCGCCTGCATCCACTTGCGCACGGAGCGGCGATACGCACAAAAGCATAAGAACAAACGCGGCGGTCATCCCGAGGAATGCACGCCCGAATAGCCTTGAACCTTCCAATCGCTTCATGAACTTCCTCCTGGCACCAGCACAGTGCCGTTTGTAGCGCAAAAAGCACCGACGTGGGCCGTAAGCCCACAATGCCGCACGGCACGCCGCTACTCGCCCTTACGGCAAGCCGTTAGATCGATCATCCTGATCGAACCCATCGGGCTACAGAGCCCAGCGCCTCGCGCCACGAACGTCAATTAATTGGACAATCCCAAAGCCCCGGAATGGATACAAAGCTCACGACCCCAATTAAACGACCGCAAAGCACTTAACCGCTTAACCTGGGTGATATCATGCTATTTTGCATAGTGTCAAGCACTTTTTTTGATTTATACTCTGAGCCGCCGACGGACATTCAGTAATCAGGGCTCTCGTTTAACTTCGGAGTTGGTCGAGGAAAGCTAAATGCAATCGCCATGGGTCTAACGATTCGCGATGTGGCCAAGGCTGCAGGCGTGTCCACTGCGACGGTCTCTAACGTCTTGAACAAGACTGGAAAAGTGGGTCCGCGCACGCACCGCCTGGTGCTCTTGACGGTGAAGCGCCTCGGTTATTTTCCGAATGCTCATGCGCGGCATCTCGCTTCGCGCGACAGCCGCACGCTGGGAATTATTGTTTCGGACATCGTGAATCCTTTCTTCCCCGAGGTCATCAAAAGTTTCGAAACGCGCGCACGTGAACTTGGTTACGACGCGATTCTCAGCGATACGAATTACGATCCGCGTAGAACCCGCGAAGCTGCGGAGCGCATGATGGAGCACAATGTGCGCGGTGTAGCGATCATGACGTCCGAGATCAGCTCGCAACTCATCCAGGAACTGGAACGCAGAAGAATTGCTGTCACGTTCCTTGACCTAGCGCCCGTTCGCGGCTACGTCAGCAAACTGCGGATCGACTACTTCTCGGGAATCAAACAGATTGTCGAGTACCTCCACAAGAGCGGGCACCGACGCATAGCCTTCATCGCCGGGCGGCCAAAACTAAAATCCAACATCGCTCGTTTGGAAGCGTACGAAAATTGCATGCGGGATTTGGGAATGGAGCCAGGACCGATCGTACACGGAGACTTGCGCTACGAGGGCGGCTTGGCGGCGGGCTTGAATATCGCGAAACTTTCTCCAAGACCTACCGCAGTGATGGCGGTGAATGATTTGACGGCCGTAGGTGTCATCAAGGGATTACTGAAAGGTGGTTGCCGCGTGCCCGAAGATATTTCAGTGACGGGATTTGACAATACGCGTCTGGCCGAATACAGCAACCCCTCGCTTACAACCGTGGACATTCATCGGGATATGCTTGGGCAGATGGCAGCCGACGCTCTGCACGAACTGTCCTGCTCTGCCAACCCTCAAGGCCGGGAATACCACATTCCCGCTGAACTGATTTTGCGAGATTCTTCAGGGCCCGCCCCCACTGAGAAGTCCTGATCGGGATTCAGTCATCTTGCGATTCGTACATCTCTGCTTGCGAGTTGCAACTGCGAATGCTTCGGAATCTGCACGTTGCGCTTTGGAACACTTCGCGGCGATGCTAGCATGCAAAGATCGAGCAAACGCGGCGGGAAATATCAAGAATGGCGCGTCAAAAAGACAAAGACCATGCCTTTTCACGGCGCAGCTTACTGAAACGCATGCGGTGGGCGCCGGTGCTTTTCTTGCCTGCGCCTCTCTATTCGTCACCGTTCCGACGGCTAATCGCGGGAACTCCGGGTAACGATGCCCCTGCTTTCGACTATGCCGATTTTCGTGTCACGCCGCACTATCCGGCGAAGTCTCCCCTTGATGATGTTCTGCACAAGGTTCCTCCGGGCTCGGACGAATACATCACGGAGAAGTATGCGTTTGAAATTCTGCGGCACCTTAATGATTGGAGCCGCGCTCTCAAAGCGCTGCCGCCTTCTCTCGATGTTTTGGCGAACTTTTTGGACGCCTCGCTCCAGGCTTCTTCTCTGATTCCCCGCCAGCAAACCGCTCTACGATCGGCGTATGGCATCGAAGTTTTTCGAAAAAAGTTTGCGAACAATACGGTATTAGACCGCGAGCGATTTCTTGAAGAGATCAAGTCTTACTTTGCTTCCATGTCGCGCGTGGAGACGGCGGAGTTCGAAATTACTGGAATCGAGGAAATGGCAGGCTCTCCATCGCGAGTGCGCATCGACATTCGATATGACCTTGTCGGTACCGGGATAGACGCTAAGCGCGAGCAGCATGTGGGACAGTGGCTGACGCAGTGGTCGCATGATGAAGCTGGCGGATGGCGAGTGCTCCAATGGCAGGCGACTGAAGAAACCTTTAGTCGGGCGCGCGGCCCGATATTCATCGACGTTACATCCCAAGCGCTTGGACAAACCGAATCGTACAAAAAGCAGATGCTTCATGGAGTGGACTATTGGCGCACGGTTTTGGACGGAGCCTGCGGCATCGATATTTACGGCAACAACGGTTTGGCGGTGGGGGACTTCGACAACGATGGACTGGATGATCTTTACGTATGCCAACCTTCTGGACTTCCGAACCGGCTGTATCGCAATCGCGGGGATGGAACGTTTGAAGATGTGACAGCAAACGCCGGAGTAGGCGTGCTGGATGGCACAGCGTCCGCGCTCTTCGTAGATTTTGAGAACAAGGGACTTCAGGATCTTTTGGTGGTTTGTGGCAGTGGTCCCCTGCTCTTTATCAATCAAGGGAACGGAAAGTTTTTGTTGAAGCGCGACGCCTTCCAGTTTGCGCAGCCTCCGCAAGGAACTTTTACGCATGCTGCAGTCGCGGACTATGACCGCGACGGGCGTCTCGATATTTATTTCTGCCTGTACAGCTACTACGTGGGTCTTGACCAATATCACTACCCAGCGCCCTATTTCGACGCCCGCAATGGCCCCCCCAACTTCCTGCTCCACAACGAAGGCAATGCAACTTTTCTGGATCGCACCGAGGCAGCTGGCTTGAGCGTGGATAACAACCGATATAGCTTTGCGTGCGCCTGGGGCGACTACAACTCCGACGGCGCTCCGGATTTGTACGTGGCCAACGACTTCGGGCGAAACAATTTTTACCGCAACAATGGCGATGGGAAATTCACGGTGGTCTCGGCGGAAGCTGGCGTCGAGGACGTCGGCGCAGGGATGAGCGCAAGCTGGTTTGATTTCGACAACGATGGCAACCAAGACGTGTACGTTTCGAATATGTGGTCATCCGCTGGCATGCGAGTCTCGGAGCAAAATAAGTTTCACGAGAAAGATCCGGAGACGGTTCGCGCGCTTTATCGCCAACACGCCCGCGGCAATTCCTTGTATCGAAATCTAGGGAACGGGAAGTTTCAGAATGTAAGTCAGTCGGCGGGAGTGGATGTGGGGCGCTGGGCGTGGTCGTCGGACGCTTGGGACTTCGATCACGATGGCTACGCGGACTTATACATTGCGAATGGTTATATTTCCGGGCCACCGGCTTCCGAACAAAACACTTCACACGGCAACGCGGGCGACGTTTCGAGTTTCTTCTGGCGACAGGTCGTGGCGAATTCGCCCGAGAGTGCGGCGCCTTCCCCAAGGTACGAGCTGGGGTGGAACGCAATTAATGAGCTGATCCGGTCCGACACTTCCTGGAACGGTTACGAGCGAAACGTCTTCTATGTGAACAATCGCGATGGAACTTTTTCTGATGTGTCAGGCACAGCTGGATTGGATTTTCCCGACGATAGCCGCTCGTTTGTACTTGCCGACATAGATCACGACGGGCGGTTAGAGGTGGTCCTCAAAAATCGAAACGCGCCTCAACTACGGATCTTGCGCAATGCGATGAAGGACATCGGCAACTCGATTGCATTCCGACTGCGCGGAAAAAACAGCAATCGCGATGCAATTGGGGCCGCAGTAACAGTCGAAGCCGAAGGACATAAGCAGACTAAGTATCTCCAAGCTGGCTCGGGATTCTTATCGCAGCACACCAAAGAGCTCTTCTTTGGCGTTGGAAAATCCGAAGGAACAGTCCGCGCTACGATTCGATGGCCCCGGGGACTCACTCAAGTTTTCGAGGGCCTCCCCGTAAACCGTCGCATCGAAATCGAGGAGGGCTCGGGGGATTTTGCGGCAAAGCCGTTCGTGCCTGCCCCTGCTTCCTACACGCGAGCGGGCGAAATTCAAAAGCCGGAAGCGCTGCCAGCATCCGTTGAGACATGGCTCATCGAGCCCTTGAATGCGCCGGATTTTTCTCTGCCGGACCTCGCCGGCAATATGCGTGACCTTCACTCGCTTAAGGGCGGGTCTGCGCTCCTTTACTTTTGGACAAAGGCCTCGCCTGTATATGGCGAACAGCTGCGCGATTTACAGAAGCACCAATCAGCTTTTGCCGCAAGCGGGCTCCGCATTCTGAGCATAAATGTCGATGACCCTAGCAATGTCGAAGCGGTGCGAACCTTCGTCGCCAAGGAAGGACTATCCTTGCCAATCCTGCTTGCCACGCAAGATGTGGCTGGCATCTACAATATTATTTATCGCTACATGTTCGATCGTCGCAGGGATCTTCCCCTGCCAACCACTTTTCTCATCGGTGCGGACGGCATGATCCTCAAGATCTACCAAGGCTCGGTGAACTCTGAACGTATAGCGGAAGACTTGAAATCAGTACCTCGAACTGGAGCCGATCGTAAGAAGAACGCGCTTCCCTTCGAGGGGACTCTCTATCAAGGCGAATTTCAACGCAACGACTTCACGTATGGCGTCGCGATGTTTCAACGCGGTTATCTTGAACAAGCTGCAGCGTCCTTCCTACAAGTCATCGCAGCCAAGCCGGAGGAACCGGAGGCTTATTACAATCTGGGGACGCTTTACCTTAGGAAAAACGCTTTGCAGGACGCACGGCGATATCTTGAGCAGACGGTGAATCTTCGTCCGGATTATCCGGAAGCGTGGAACAATCTGGGAATGATCGCTGCACAGCAGGGCCAGACCGACGAAGCCGTTCGCAACTTCCAGCAGTGCTTGTCTTTGAGGCCAGGCTACGTTACGGCGCTGCTCAATCTCGGAAATCTCTATCGGCGGCAGGGAGCAGTTGAGGAAGCGGAAAAACTTTTAAACCGCGCGCTTGAATTGGAACCTGACAATCCAGAGACAAACTATAGTTTGGGAATGCTCTACGCGCGACAAGATCAATTACCGCGTGCCTCAAGCTACCTAGAAAAAGCAGTGAACTTGCGCCCGGATTATCCCGACGCGTTGAACAACTTCGGCGTTCTCTTGGTCCGTCAACAAGACTATCCCAAGGCAAAAGAAAAATTCGAGACTTGTATTCGCGTGGCGCCGAATTTTGATCAGGCCTACCTGAACCTTGCTCGCCTCTACGTCGTTTTGAATGACAAAGAAAAAGCCCGAGAAGTCTTATTGGCACTATTGCGCCAGCAACCACAGCACAAATTGGCTCAGCAGGCGCTGGAGATGCTAAATTGACTTTTCCGCAGCCGCTTTGGAGAATGCTCGGAGGAAAGTTACAAGATGGCCAGCGGCGCATCCATTGAGCGTACATTCAAAAACGTCGAGAGCTGGTCACAGAAGTACCGAATCCTTGTGCTGCTACCGATTTTCATTTCCGCCACAGGATTTGCGCAGCAAACCACTCCCAGCCACAGCAATACGGCCCAATCCGCGAAGATTTCGCCTCTCCTTCAGGAAGCTGAGGAATTGCTTCGCCAAGGCTCCATCGCCGAGGCCAAGAACAAAATACGGGAAGAGCTTCAGCAGAATCCTTCGAGTGCTGATGGCTACAACCTCTTGGGAATTGCCTTCAGCGACGAGAAGGATTATGCAAATGCCTTGCAGTCCTTCCAGCACGCGCTAAAGCTCGATGCCAACTCCATCAAGGCGCGCAACAACCTCGGCAATCTCTATGTCACACAGGAAAAGTTCGATCTAGCGGAGAAAGAATTTGCGATGGTTTTGCGTCAAGAACCCGGCAATCGTGATGCGAACTACAGCTTGGGCCTGGTACTCCTGGCTAAGAATTTACCCGCCCAAGCCATTCCTCACTTTCAACAAATCCACCC
>Ga0265354_1000037_pt1 | contig 20851 bp, 23 predicted proteins | sample NZE1metagenome_FD_189074 | JGI IMG/M metagenome (GOLD analysis project Ga0265354, IMG submission 189074) | Rhizosphere microbial communities from Maridalen valley, Oslo, Norway - NZE1 | ecosystem: Host-associated > Plants > Roots > Rhizosphere > Soil | place: Norway: Oslo | collected 2017-09-14 | reverse complement strand
TTTCCGCCGAATGGGACTCCATGCTGGAAGATTCTCATCCAGCGGAACCCGCCGAAAAGGCGCCCCCGGCAAGGCCCGCCGCACCCGCTCCTCCGCCGCCTCACGAAGTTGCCGCGGAGCCTGTAGCCGACGAAGAGTTTTCGATTGCAGAAGAGCCAGTTGCCGCTGCGCCAGTTGCCGCCGCACCTCACACGTCCCACGATCTCACGGAATTCGAACTGCCTGTCGAAGAGCCCGCGGCTCTCGAACAAGAATCAAATTCCTTCGCGGACATTTCCGCGGAACTTCCTGAGGTTGATGAACCGAAGAGCACCCCTGTGCCGGTCGAGGAAAGTCACGCGCCCGCGGTACCGGAGAAGCCACCCGTTCCCGAAAAGCCCGTCGTTCCTGAAAAATCGGTAGCGCCAGAAAAACCAGCACCTCCCAAGCCGGTCGAACCGGAACCCGAATTCGAACTCGATCAAGATTTCGAGCTGGTCCTTGAGGCGGAACCGCTTGTCCCGGCCTACGACCAGAAGCCTCCCGAGACACCCCTTGTCGTCCCACAGACCGAGCCGGAACCCGCCACCACGGCCAAGGATTCTGTTCCTGTCGTGCCCGCAGCCGGCTTTGCTTCTGACCAATTTCTTGCGGACTTGGCCAAAGAAATCGATGACCTCGGCCTTGACGCTCTGACGCCTTCCCATTCAGAAGTTGCCCCACAGGCAGCTGCGCCGAAGCCCGAAGAGAAACCTGCCGGGCCGGTTGAACATAGCCCGCTCAAGGAAGTATTTGACGATTTCCGAGCCGAGCTTGGCGAAATGGGAGCCGAAGACGAAGACCTCGAGACCCACTACAATCTCGGCATCGCCTTCCGCGAAATGGGCTTGGTCGACGAAGCCATCAGCGAATTTCAAAAAGTGGCTAAAGCCACCGACAGCGGCAAGCCCTTCCGTTACGTCATGCAGTGTTGCACTCTGCTGGGCCTTGCCTTCACGGAAAAAGGACAGCCGGGCATCGCCGCCATCTGGTACGAGCGGGCTCTCCGTGTTCCAGGCATCGAACCGGAAAGCATTCTCGCGTTGCGGTATGATTTAGGCGTTGCCCAGGAATCCGCTGGTGAGCCGGAAGCGGCACTGAAGAGTTTTTCCCAGGTCTATGCGATGAACATCGATTATCGCGACGTCGCTGATCGCATCGCTGCTCTCCAGAAGCCCAGCCGTTGATGGCCGGCATTCACTGATGCAGGCGATTCCCTCTCAACCATGAACCGTGTCTTCCGCGCGCTGCTGGTCGTTGTTTGCTTCGAAATGGGAGCCTTGCTTCTTTATCTCCCGTGGTCCGTCTTCTGGGAACAGAATTTCTTTCTCAACCACTTTCCATCGCTCATTCACGTTGTGCTCCATCCTTCGTTTCGAGGCGCCATCAGCGGTATTGGCGTACTGGATATACTGCTGGCTCTCAGTTTCATCGGTTCTCGTCCGAGCCCCTCCAGTGTCCCTCCCCAATAGTTCGGTGCCGGGCATCACGCTCCCTGCCAACGGCAAACCCATTCTTTGCTACGTCACCGATCGCCACAGTCTGCCAGCCGCACCCCAGGTCGATTTAATCCAGCCTCTTCTGGAGAGAATCGCCACAATCGCCGCCGCTGGCGTCGATTGGGTTCAACTTCGCGAGAAAGATTTATCGGGAAAAGAATCTGCGTCGCTGGTGCGTCAAGCGCGAGACCACATTTCAAAACAGGGAAGTCACTCCAAATCCACAACGCGAATTATTGTGAACGACCGCCTTGATGTGGCCCTCGCCGAACAAGCTGGCGGCATCCATCTAGGCGAAAACTCCCTGCCTGTCGATGAAGCGAAACGTCTGCTGCTCTCGTCCCCCGTCGCGCAAACGCCAGTCCGCGATTTTATCGTTGGCATTTCCTGCCATTCGCCCGAGGCCGCCAAATCCGCCGCCTCCTCTGGCGCGGACTACATTTTCTTCGGCCCCGTCTTCGCTACGCCCTCAAAGGCCGCTTACGGTGTGCCTCAAGGCCTTGATCGTCTCGCTCAGGTCTGTAGCTCCGTGAGCATTCCTGTCCTGGCCATCGGCGGAATTACTCTGGCAAACGTTTCCTCATGTCTTTCTGCTGGTGCCTCCGGCATCGCCGCCATCCGCCTCTTCCAGGACGCTGCGGACCCCGCCAATATCGTGGACGCCATTCGCCACTCAAATCTCTAACTCACCGCCAGCTTGCTCTGCGCCTCAGCGATCCATCAACCGGCGCAGCAGCCGAATTTGCCCCGCGTGATAAACATCATGAAAAGTCACCCCATAAATCTGCTTCAGAAACTTTACTCCCCGCGGTGTATTCAGAACTCCGTCGACAGATGCCCGCAAAGCGTTATGCTCCCGCTCCAGCAACTCCTTATCTGCCTGCCACGCAGCGTTGCCCGCTTTACCTTTTTCTGGCCGCAGGAAAAAATTACTCCCTGGCAGCGCAAACGATCCTTTCCTGCCGCCTTCGATTCGTTTTCGCACCGTGTATTTCCAATAAGCCGCATGTAATGTTTCTTCCCAGATGTTATGCCGTCCCGGACCGGGCCGCCACGCGGCCTGTTTTGCGTTTACTCCCCGAATCGCTTGTCTCAGATTGGGTCCGTGCCAGGTTTTCTTTTTGTATGCTTCGTCGAGTAGCCTCAACACCAGTTCTTGTGTCTTCACGATGCTCTCCAGACCAGATTTTCTAGCCAATTCCGCATCATTATTCCCAAGTTTAACTCTTTCCTCGTTTTCCCTCAGCCAGAGAGCGCACGAGGCGAGGGCGCACACACCTCCACCGCAGAGTCTCATCGTTTTTCATTTTTTATTTTGGTGAGTGCCCTCTACCCGACGGCCACTTTCCGGCGTTGCAAAAGTTTCTTCCGCCGGTACAGTTGCCGGTCTGCGGCCTCGAGCAATTCGTGCGCTGTTCGTCCATCGGCGGGATATATCGCCATGCCGATGCTCACGCTGATGCGTGGCTCTTCCTGTTCTTCCCGCACATGAGCCTCAATACGCTGCGCCACCTGCTGTGCCATGCCTTGGTCGGATTCGATCAGCACCACTGCAAATTCGTCGCCGCCGTATCGCGCTGCCAGATCCGTCGCACGGCACTGCTCTTTAGTGACCTTTGCCAGCCGCTTCAGCGCCTTGTTTCCCGCCAAATGCCCCAGCTGGTCGTTGATTCGTTTCAAGTCGTCCAGGTCCAGCAGCAGCACCGTGAATGCGTGGTGGCCGCGCTCGGCGCGCCGCAGCTCGCGTTCCAACGTGTCCATGAATTCTCTGTAATTGGCGAGTCCAGTTAGCGCGTCGTGTGTTGCTTGGTAGCGGACCAACTCCTCGCTCTGTTTCCGCACCGTGATATCCAGCCCAACTCCGATGCACCCGATGGTTTCCCCCGAAGGCGCGCGCAGCGGATCCAGGTGGATCTCCAGAATCCGGTCTTGGCGTTTGTATTCGAAGTGCGCAGACTCTCCCCGCAACGCTGCATGATGGTGTGCAATCGGCCCCGCGTTCGTATCATTGCATTTCAGGTACTCCGAAACCGTCCGCCCCACTAGGTCTCCGGCGTGTACATCGGAGTGCTGCAAACCCGAGCCCCAATTCGATGTGATCCGCAAGCTCCGATCCGTTGTCCACAGCAGCACCGGCATCTGCTCCACGAGCAGCCGCAGCTGTGTTTCGGACGGTGTATCCTGCGTTTTCTGGCGCGTGGCCCGCCCAATCTCCAGGATGCCGGTCACCACTCCCCGTTCGTCCCGGACGGCCCTCCGCCTCACGCCCACGCTAAGCTTTGAACCCGTCTTGTGCAGTCGCTCGACCGTGTCGCAATCGGTCAACTGCCCCTCGCGCGATGCTTCCAGAGCGGCCTGCAGCGATGAGCCCGCGTAAATTGGCAATAACGAGATCAGGGCAACACCAGTCACCTCGGCTGCCGTGTATCCATACAAACGCTCCGCTCCACGGCTCCATAACTCAATTGAGCCATCCAGGGCTATACCGATGATTGCTTCTTCGGCGGATTCCAGAATGGCAGCGAGCACTTGCTCGCACCGCGGACTAGGCAGCATGAGAACCTGATGTTCTTTCAGAACGGAGAGGGCGTTCGCGTCGTAAGGCTGGGTTCTCGCAGACGAGAGGAGGGATCCGCGAGTCTTTATTCAATCGGGAATCGTTACATCCACTGCGCCTCTGAGCTTATCACTCCGCACTCGATTCGCAACGTGTCTGTGCGACATTGTTCCTTACTGCACACTTCCAGTCCGGCAGGAACCAAACTCACCGTCGGATGCAACTACAGATTCGCCTTCGCTGCATCATTGAGGATCATCGCCAGCCTGACCCCGCCCTCGGCAATCCGCTTTTCCGCCACTGGGGCCGCTTTTTCCTGATATGCCTCGCCAGCCACGATGTTCTGGCGTAGCAACCGTTCGCCAATGTTATTGTCGTCCGAACAACTGTGCACGGCCACATTGGGTTCAATGGCGATTTTCGGCGTCAGATCTCCGTACACCACGCTTTCCGCAAAATCGTAGCCTTCCCAAACCCAATCCTCGACGTGAATCCCAGCTTTCTGCCAGCCTTCGATATCCGCCGCGAACAGAGCGTCGAGCGTGTCGGCATACTCCGACGAATCTGCGCCCTCAGCGTCGCGTTCCGGAATCGCCGTATCCCAAATGCTATGCAAGTTTGGGGAAAACGAATGATTGTGCTCATGTGCGTTTCGCCGGAAATATTTCAACGGCACGCAATTTCCGCCCTCATCGGCATTTGTAGTCGTGTGCAACGGCTGGTGCAAATCTCCAACGAAATGGATCACATACCGCAGCGCGTCCGCGCGCTTTGCCGCCTCGGCATTCTTATCCTTCAGAATTGCGAGTTGCTCGCTGAGCGCCTTCGTTACGCATCCGGCTGCTCCGCAAAATGGCTCGATCGGTCCGCGCTTCGAACCTCGCGGGATGTCGATGTAGTGCCATGGCCCATTCTTGCGCTCTCCTCGCACGTCGTCCGCCCACGTGGCTGAATCCGCCATCGCGTCGCGCACTGCTCCTCCGCAATAGCGATTCAATTTCGGATCGATCGGGTTCTCGCTCAGCAGCTTCTCAACCCATTGCCGCGTTTCCGGTGTCAAATGTTTCTCCGCGATCAAAGCCACCGTTTGGTGCCCCTTGCATCCCCATGCCTCCGCTGCGGTCGGCCAAAAGAGCAGCACGAGCACGTATAGCAAACACAAATAAATTCCAAACCGCTTCATGGATAGCTCCCATTGGAGGATTTCGATTTTTGAAAGAAGGTTTCCATTCTCGATGTTCTGCCTCGGGATCAAGAGAAAGGTAGACTAAAAGGCAGTTTAAAGAAGATTTCTTGAACAAAAAAGCGCCGAGCTCAAATGTGAGGAAAATCCGCTACTCACTACTCACCACCCACTACTCACTTCTTCAAGCACTCAGCCAGCGTCCAATCGGCCGCCAGGACTCCGTATGATCGCAAATCACGCGCAGCGCAGCTGTTATGGGAATCGCCAGAATCAATCCCATCCCGCCCCACACCCAGCCCCAGAAGAGCAGCGAAATCGTTATCGCCACTGCATTCAGGCGCACCCGCCGCCCAACCAGTTGCGGCGCCACTAAATTCAGCGCCAGCACGTGGATGGTCATCAATCCCCCGGCAATCAGAGCGAACTGCCCAAACGTTCTCCATTTGGCCAGCGCGATGATAAACGCGGGCAGCCACGCCAACACCGCCCCTATGTACGGGACCATATTCAGCAAACCAGATGCAATTCCCGTCAGCACCGGAAAGTCCAGCCCTAAAAACCAAAAGAACGCGCTGCTCGCCGCAATCACCATCACAGTCAACAGCGTCATTCCCGCCAGATAGTCTCGCAGCACTTCTCGCAAATCCTCCAGCGTTTCCTTCACCTGGGTTCGTTTCGATGCCGGAAAAAGTTGCAGCGTTCCGTGCCAAACCTCCCGTTTTCCCGCGAGCATAAAAAATACCAGGAACGGTACAAATGTGACTTCCAGAAAAAGCGCGTAGAGAGACCCGATTCCACGGAAAAGCATGGAGCGCACAGCAGCTGTTTCCGGGTGCTCTGCCCCTGGTTGCTGGGCAACTGCGCCGGGCTCTATAGGCGTGACCTGTTTTTCCAATCCGTTAATTCTGCCTTCCACTGCTCCCGCTGCTTGTCTTACAAGCCCGCTGTATTTCGGCCAATTCGCTGCAAAATCTTCCGCTCGTGTCCCCAGAGCGTATCCCACCGCCACTAAGACCGCGATCAACAGAAGTACCATCACCATCGAGCCTACCGTGCGCGGCAAGTGCATTCGCTCCAACAATTCCACCGCTGGATCGAGAAAGTACGCCAACAAAATCGACAGCAGCATGGTAATCACGACTCCCGCTGCGTAATAAAAGAACAGCAGGATCACCGCCGCGGCGAGAATCCTCAAACTGAAGCTGGATCCATCAATTTGAACTGCAGATGTTGGTGTTGGCGTCTCTATCTCGGGCACGAAGCACTCCGTTCCCTTCACGTTAGCATACTCATGCAAGCTCATGGCCACTTCGCTCGCCACCGTTTCGTATTTCGAATCGCCCTTAGTAGGGCACAAGCCGGACTGCCGCGTAGGCCTTACGCTCCTATTTACCCAAGCGAACCCGCCGGCCCCGCTGCTCCAAGTCTCTTTTCCAGCGTGTGCTAAACTTTCCCGTGGTCGGTCCTTCAGGTTTTGGCCGCTAACCTCTCATGCCCAAAGAACTTTTCGGAACAGATGGTATTCGCGGTGTTCCCGGCACCTCGCCGCTCGATGACGCCACTCTTTATGCCACGGGCCGCTCTCTCGCTTCGTATTTGCGCCGCGAGCACTCCGCCGCTCATGTCCTCATCGGCATGGACACGCGCGAGTCCGGTCCTCATATCGCCGCTCTCCTCGCCGCTGGAATCACGCAAGCCGGCGGGTCTGTCGCTTTTGCTGGCGTCATCACCACGCCAGGCATTGCTTGTCTCGTTCGCCAAAATGATTTTCAAGCTGGCGTCGTTATTTCCGCATCGCACAATCCGTACCACGACAACGGCGTAAAACTCTTCTCTCACGCAGGTATGAAGTTCCCGGACTCCGTCGAAGAAACGCTCGAAGCCGATATCTTCAAGCATCGCGGCGATTCTCCGCCAAAAAATCCGCCCCTCCTCATCGCCGACGCGTCTCTCGACGCCGAATATCTCGACTTTCTTCGCGGCCGCATCGTTCACGGTGCCAAGCTTTCCGGTTTCCGGATCCTTCTAGATTGCGCCAACGGCGCCGCCTACAAACTCGGCCCCGAACTCTTCCACTCTCTCGGCGCCAAAGTCGTCTCGATGGGCGTGTCTCCCGATGGCCGAAACATCAACGCCGGCTGCGGCTCGCTCCATCTCGACGGTTTGCAAAAGCGCATGCTCTCCGAGCGTGCTCAGCTCGGCGTTGCCTTCGATGGCGATGCTGACCGTGCCCTCTTCGTCTGCGAAACAGGCAAAATCGTCAACGGTGATGGCGTTCTCCTCGCCGTCGCGCGTTACCTCAAATCCCAAAACAAGCTCAAAGGCGATCGCGTAGTCGCTACGTCCATGTCCAATCTTGGCCTTGAACGCGTCCTGGCCCGTGAAGGCATCACGCTTGCCCGCGCTTCCGTCGGCGACCGATATGTTCTCGAAGAAATGCTGCGCAGCGGCAACGTCATCGGCGGCGAGCAATCCGGCCACGTTATTTTTCTCGAAGACAGCCCCGCAGGCGACGGTCTTCTCACTGCCCTGAAAATTGCCTCGCTCGTTTCCTTGCACGGCAAAATCGAATCCCTCGTTGAAGGTCTCAAGGACTACCCGCAAATCATCGTCAACGTAAAAGTAAAATCCAAGCCTCCGCTCGAAACTCTTCCCGAAGTTTCCCGTGCCCTCGCCGAAGCCCAATCCGCCCTCGGCGAAAATGGCCGCGTCGTCCTCCGCTATTCCGGCACCGAGCAGTTAGCCCGCGTCATGGTCGAAGCCGAACACGACGCTGACGTCCAGCGCTTCAGCCAATCCCTGGCCAACGCCCTCCGCTCCTCCATCGGCGCCTGATCTTTGCGTCCTGGCTCGCGCTAGGCGCCCTAAAGCAAAAACCCCGCGTCAAGCGCGGGGTTTGCACGAGTCACCACTCACGAGTCACCACTCACGTCTTCGCAGCCTTCACCTCAACGATGTTGCTCTCCGGATACCTGTCGTGATGCCGCACCCACGACATTCCCTTCGCGCCCTCGTCCCGCCCCTTCGGCACGCGGTCCAGAATCGCGTAGAGGCCCATGAAGTCTTCCAACCCGCGCCCATATACGGAGAAGGTGTGGAAGATTTCGCCGTTCGCATTCTTGTAGAAAATGCTCATGCCCGGCCGTTCCTCGCTCGGAAACTTCATCAGCGCGTAGTTGTAAGTGCTCTCTTTGTCCTTGTCTTCTTTCTTCACTGACACTCCGTAGTCAAAATTGAAGTCGCTTCCAAACGATGAAGCCCACGGCAGCTTCCATCCCATCCGCTTCTTGAACTCCTCGATCTTCGCGAGCGGCGCATGCGACACCAGCACGAGCCGCACGTCTCGCTGAGCCAGGTGAATCGCCATCGGATCCATCTGGTCCGTGACCAGCGAGCAGCTCGGACACCCCGCTTCCCAATCCACTCCCAGCATGAAGTGATAGACCGCCAGCTGGTTTTTGCCGCCAAAGAGATCCGCCAGCGGCTTTTTCCCGGCCGGTGTGTCGAACACGTAATTCTTCCCTACCTTCAGCCACGGGAACTGCAGCCGTTCCTGCGCCAGCGCATCTCTCTGCCGCGTCAACGCCTTTTCTTTCGCCAGCAGTTCCTTCCGCGCTTCAATCCACTCTGCTTCCGACACTACTTTCGGGTGTTCCACAGTGCTTGCACTCATGACCAATTCTCCTTAACAGTATTTTTCCTCGACCACTCTAGCGGTGCGGGAGCCGCTCCCTTACAAGCAAAAAACTCCCACCCCATTCAAACAACTACTTCTTTTCCGCTCGTGAATCTCTGTACATGTTTCGCGAGATCTTTTTCGCGAAAAGTTTGTTCGCCAAGACAGCTGTCACTCCGCCAGCTGACACTGCCGAAGCGATCAGCATTGCCGTTGTCGCTATGCATGCAGGACACATACGCTCCTCCTGAACTCCGACCGGCTAGGCCGATCGAGCCTTTTGCATGAAAGCCGGAGGCTCGTCCCCGCTCGGACCCCAGCTTGCCGGCACGGCCACGTCCAGCATGCGCAAATACACGCTGAATTGCCCGCGGTGTTGGTACAAATGGCTGAACATGACATCGCGCAAGAACTCTGCTCGAGGTTGCGCCAGCACTTCTCGTACGCCCGTATTCATCCGCCAGGTTTCCTTCATGGCCGCGTCATCGAACTTGGGCAGCAGGCTCCGCACTGCCGCGATACTTTCGTCAAACGCCTTGAGGATCTCCTGGCGGCTTGCAGGCTGCGGAAAGTTGAAAGACTCGGGAGCTTGCGCCGGATTATTTTGCACGAAGCGAATGATTCCGCTTGGTACCACGGCCATGTGGTAGGCGAGCTGCCCCGCAGTCAGCGATCTCTCGTGCGGCTTCCACGTCAATTTATCTTCCGGCAGCCGCTCAAGAAATTTCCGTGTGATCGGCGCTTGTACTTCAAACTCCGCGAGCATCGCTTCTGCAATCGACATGTTGATTCTCCTTTCGTTCCGTAACAAATTCCCGGTTCGCCGAAAGCGAACCAGAAACCCGATTCTTGCGCGTTACTGTTTCTTCCCGCCTCCCGCTGCAAACGATCCCTGCGCCTCTGCCGCCTTCCGCACCCGCTCGTTGATCGATCCCCAACCGCCCGTCACACCTTTTCTATGCTCATCCATAATCAATCCCAGTGCCGTGTGATGAAACTTGATCAGCGTCCCGTCATCCGTCTCGCTCAACCGGTACTGCACATTGGAGCTCACCGGATACGACATAAACATCGGCCCCGTAAATTCCAGCAGCGTCGGCCGCTTGATCGCCTGCACATGTCCCCAGAAGTGCCCGTTCCCATCGCCCAAATCGCGGAACCATCTCCCGCCAGGCCACGCTTCCAGCTTCATCGGCATCGCCGTCCCGTTCATCACTTCATTCCGCGGCCCCAGTTGCTCCAGCAGCGTCTCGAACGTCACCTCCAGCGAAGCCCTCACATGAATTTCCTGGACAATATTCAACGTCAAGCTATCCAGTGCCACCATTGCCGCTGCCATCGAACTCATCGTTCCTCCTCGAAAAAGTTAATTCTTCCAAGCCTAGCCCGAAATCCTTCAATCCTTCTTCACCGCACCGCTCTTCTCCTCAGCCCGTTCCTTCACCCGAATCAACTGATGCTTCCAATACCGCTCAAACGTGCCCGCCCAGTCGTGCAAAGGCCGGATCGCCTCCGCATTCGTCCTGTAAAACATCTCCCTACCGTCCCTCCGCGCATGGACAAGCCCCACATCTTTTAAGACGCGCAAATGCTTCGAAACGGAAGGCTGCTCCATCTCCAAAGCATCCACAATCTCCCCCACTGGCCGCTCCTGCAGCGCCAGGTAGTTGAGTATCTCTCTCCGCCGCGGCTCCGCCACAGCATTAAAAGCGTCAGAAGTTGTTGCCGCTCGTGCCATGCTCCGCACAATACATGCCGATATGGGAATATGTCAAGCACTATTTTTCTACAATCGTCCCATGTGATTTCTCCCTCTCCGTCCGTTATCGGAAAGGCCATTTGTTAGAATGACCTCATGGATTCCCGGGACGCCGTGGAACTCATCGAGTTCTTTGAGCAGCACGGCCTTGAGGTGTACGTGGATGGCGGTTGGGCCGTGGATGCTCTCCTCGGCCAACAGACGCGCCCGCATGCAGACCTTGATATTGCCACGCCTCACAAGCACGTTTCACAGATCCGCGAATTGCTAGGCGCTCGCGGCTATCGAGAGCAGCCCCGCGATGACAGCTGGGAATGCAATTTCGTCTTGGCCAATCCCCATGGACTCGAGGTCGATGTTCACTCCTACACTCTGGATGGCGCTGGCAATCATCTCCACGGGGTGCCGTACATGAGCGAACAACTCACGGGGAACGGCTCCATCAACGGATATCCAGTCCGCTGCATCTCGCCCGAGTGGCTGGTGAGGTTCCATTCCGGCTACAAGCTGGACGAGAACGATTATCATGACGTCCGAGCGCTCTGTGAACGCTTCGCGATTCCCCTCCCAGTTGAGTTTCTCAAGTTCAACAAATAGCCCTGGCCATCCAAGCCCCCGTCCTCTCCGCGCGGCTCTGCGGACTCTGCGTCTCTGCGTTATCTCTTTCTTCGATCCTCCGGGAACTTTTCCCTATGTCGCGACATTACCGTTAGCGAAGGCTCAAGCCTCCCCTCACGCGAGATGCACTCTCATGCAATCTGCTCGCCCACCGAACATCACGAGCCTCCCGCTAGATTTCTTGTACTATGTCGCCATCCGTCATCTCTGGTTTGGCTCCAGACTATGAGCACTCAAATGGATAACCGAATGTTTCAAGCGACATCTCCTAACCAGTCGGCGAGGCCTCGCGTACGCCAAATGATCCATTCGTTCTGTGCCCTATTATTTCTAGTCATCATCCCGGCGATGGCCCGGGCCCAAACGGCCGAGCAGTCGAAGTCAACAGGCGCAAATCCAATTCCCGAGCTTGCTATTCCCGCCATCCTTGCTGCCTACGACAAATACGAAGTTGTGGGCATAGACGCAGCCCACGGGATGAAGGATGTGGATGATTTCATTCTTTTGTTGATCCGCACTCCCGCGTTCTCAGAAAAGGTCAACGATATCGCCGTCGAGTGCGGCAACTCGCTATACCAACCCGTCCTGGATCGTTATATAGCGGGAGAGGATGTGCCTTTCACCGAAGCTCGAAAAGCCTGGCGGAACACATCGCAATTCATGTGCAGCACGTCGGCATTTTTCGAGCAATTATTCCCGTTGGTGCGTGCTATAAATCAAAAAAGTCCGCCGGGAAAACGCCTCCGCGTGCTGGCTTGCGATCCTCCCCTTGATTGGGACCAGATCAAAAGCGGCACCGACTTTCAAAAAGGTTTTGACCGCGATATCAGCGCCGCCACCGTGATGGAGAAGGAGGTACTCTCTAAGCATCGCAAGGCGCTCATGCTGTTCGGCGTATACCATCTCACCCACGCGGCTGACCCGAAAAATCCTAGCGCCGTCTCAATCTATGAAAAAGACCATCCTAACCTCACATTTGTAGTCAGCGACCTCGGCACATTCGATACGGACTCGCCAGCTCTGTCTAGCAGCCCTTTCGTATCTTGGCCGATCCCGTCGTTCGCGCGGGCCAAAGGCACGTGGCTGGGGGCATTGGATTTAAGTGAATTCCTACCTCCAGGTCTCTCGATAGATGGTGACTGCAATGTGCGCATTGTCATCTCCAAAAGCATGCAAAGACCGATGGAAGACTTTGTCGACGCCTTCCTTTACTTTGGCCCTCAGGATTTAAGATTAAAGGAGCAAATGCCCGCTGATATTGCTTTGGATGTCGACTACATGACGGAATTAATTCGACGAGAAGCTATGTCGGGATTCTCAATGATCGTGGCGTTAAAGGAATTCGATCAGAGAATTTTGAATTCTGCTGAAAACCCTCTGCTCGGGTTTAAGCAGGCGGATACCAAAGCCATAGCCAAAAGATGCCTCGATCGAAAAGCCCAGAGCATTACGCCTAAATAGCACGAGAGAATGGGCGTCGCAGCTCAGGCGCGTTAACGTCAACGGTTTCACAATCAGCCCTGTCCCATGACTTTGAACATCACTATTTTCGATTCCATACTCCTAAAGAATGTAGGTGATTCCCCTTATTCTGTGAGATTTTGTAGATGGCTTAAGCCGTTTCTTCCGTCTACGAATTTGAATCTCCCGTAAATTCTTTTGAATCATACACCTCTGCAAGACTGCAAACTTGCCCCTCCCCTGGCACAACTATTGCTCTCTCCTAGTGCAACTTAAAAGATTGGCTTCCCGGGGTGGCCGGAACCGAACCTCGACTCGGTTCTGGTTTTTTGGGGGGTCAGCTTATAAAAGGGGGCTTGCACCAGCCCCCTTTTTCATTAAGGTCTTTTGTTCTGCCACCGTTAATCATGGTGGAGGGCAGGTGCGGGAAGTACGCTTCCGCGAGTGTGTCATCGAAGTGGTTCAGTTCAGAGGGCCTATCCGTTAGGCCCTCTTTTTATTTCTGCGCACACCCATTCGAATTCGCCATGGCTCCTTGGTTCGTAGGGGCACGGCACGTTTACCCTGAGCTTCGAAGGGCCGTGCCCGTTCTTCAGTAAGTCACAAGCTTTCATCAAGGCGCATCCCGATCTCCGCCATGCCCAACCGCCTGAATGCTAAACAGGTCCCGCGTACAAATCTTGCACACCCACCCCTCCCGCTTTAACTCTCTGACTTTGAACTTTTGACTTGTGGATCGAGCGCCGCGGAAATCACTGACACAAAAAATGAGCGGCCGGTGGGGGGACCGGCCGCTCGGGCGTGGGGGATGGAGGGTCTTTGCAACCTGAAGCCAGTCGAGTTCTTCCGATCGTTCCGCTGCGCTCGCGAGCAGCAGAACGTTATACAGGAGCAATCAGGCCCAAACCTTTTTACTCCGGAAGCCGCAACCAACTCCCGATTACAGTTACGATTCTGCGCTCCACCCTCTCCCGCGTCGATAGGCCGACCGGTTCATTCTTCACAGTACTTCCCGGTGTCCTTGCGAGGCTCATTTTAGTACCTACGTACCTATTCCGAGTCATTCGCCGCTTCTCCCACGCATATAAAGCTGCAAAGATGAAAGGTCGAAGGAATAGCAGGGCCTGAAGAAAATCAGAGAGCCACTAATCCATAGGGGAGAGCTGCCAACAAACCTACTGGGGCTCTCTCCATTAAGAGCGCGCTGCCCGTAGATCTATGCCACAAAAACGCCGAAGCGGCCGCATCACAAAAGAAATACCCATCGTCCTGCTCGGGACTGACGCAACCGGAAAAGTGTTTTCGGAAGAAACGAATACCGTCGTCCTTAGCCGCCACGGCGCTGGAGTTGTCACGCGATATCGATTTTCGCCGGATGAACTCTTGACGTTGCGGCTCACCGGGACTGCCAAAGAAGCTGCGATCCGCCTCGTCGGGCAGATTGGCGGTGAACCGGGCCGCTACGTCTACGGCGTCACCTTCGTCGATCCCGACCCTGATTTCTGGCCGATGGACTTTCCTCCACCCGATCCATTCGAATCACCTAGCCAGCAAATTGCCCTCGAATGCAGCATGTGCCAAACCCGTGTGGATATTGAACCAGGCGACATCGAAGATGACGTCTACGCCGTCAACGGAAACATCCTCCGGTTTTGTGCCGAGTGCGGCACGTCAACGCCCTGGAAAAAAGCGGTAGGCGAGGCTCTTCCCGCTCAGCCCGTGCGCCCAGCCAAATCAAATCTCAACTTGCTTCCACTCACACCCGCACCGAAAACATCGAAGGCCGTTCCAAATACGCCTACGCTGGAAGAGTCTTTCGAGCCCGTGCTTGGCGCTTCCTACATGCCGGGCTCAGATGCGCCGTCGTCGTACTCCGCTTCATCAGCCACTTCGGAATTCGCTTCACTGTCTGATATCCAAGATTCTCCATCCGTGGCCAGCGCCACAGCTGTGCTGCAGGCGCCCGAACCTGTAACCGCTCCGCCCGCCACAAAAGCTGCGCACCAAGTGGCAAAGCTCCAAGACGTTCCCGCGCGAGAGTTAGACAGTAACGGACGGCCCTTGAACAAGCGGCGCAACGTTCGCATTCGCGTGAGTTTTAGCGCGTGCGTTCGCCATCCGGCGCACGCGGACGAAGTCGTAGAATGCGAAAACGTGTCAAAGGGCGGTGTGTGTTTTCATAGCTTGCAGCAATATCCGCTGGATTCGTTCATCGAAATCGCGGCGCCATTCTCGCCGGGCGAGACGGCTCTTTTTGTTCCTGGCCAGATCAAGCGCGTCGAACCGCTCTCTGGCGGCCTGGTTTTCCGCTACGGTGTCGAGTACACGAAATTCTCGTCCACTCAGCCTTACTCGCAATCCTCCTAGCTTGAAAGCTTGTCGAATCGCCTAGCTAACTCTCCGCACTGAAAAAAGTTTGGAAGAGGTGAACTGCTAGAGGTTTCGCATGACTTGCTGAAGCAGGGTTAGGGAATCGCGGAGCTGCTGCTGGTCGTTTTCGGGAAGTCCAGCAACGGCATTGGCCAGTGATTCCACGCGGCGTTTGCGCGCTTCCCACATGAGGGTGACGCCCTTTGGCGTAGCTTCGAGGCGCATGCGGCGGCCGTCTTCGGTGGCATGGCGGCGGACGAGCTTGGCGCGTTGGAGGCCTGCGACGATGCGGCTCATGGTCGGCGGTCGTACTTGCTCAGCGTCGGCGAGCTCACCGAGCGATCTGGGGCCGCCAAAGACGAGGACGGAGAGCGCGGAAAGCTGGGCGGGGCCGACGTTGGTTTCGCGGTCGCGGACGCGCAGCCGACGAAGTAGGTGGATAGCAGCGGAATGGAGTTGGTCGGCGACTTCGGTAGCTGTCGCCGTGGACTGTGATTCGGGCGAGGCTTGCGGAGAAGAGAGAGTTTTTTGTGGGCGGATTTTGAGCTTGACAGGGGGCATGGAAGATAGTTAGCTATGCTAACTAATCTTCGCGCGGAGGTAAAGGGAAATGAGCGCTGCGGCGGAAACTCTGGGGATTCAGAATATCGGGCAGATATCGATCATCGTGAAGGACGTGGAGCGCGCGACGGCGTTCTATCGCGACGTGCTGAGCTTGCCGCTGCTGTTCACGGTGCCGACCATGGCGTTCTTTGATTGCGGCGGGGTGCGGCTGATGTTGGGCACGGCGTCATCGCCGGAGTACGACCATCCGAGCTCGATCTTCTATTTCCGCGTGCCGGACATTCAGGCGGGATACCAGCGGCTGTTGCAGTACGGCGTGGAGATTGTGGCGCCGCCGCGGCTGATCGCGCCGATGCCGACGCACGATCTGTGGATGACGGCCTTCAAGGATAGCGAAGGAAACATTCACCAACTGATGAGCGAAGTTCCGCGCACGGTACACCCGTAAGAGCCAGTCTCGTTAGAATAGGGTGGTGATCCTGAGACGCTCCGGGAGTAGGGCTGTTGCAATACGGTGTATTACAGCGTATTATTCAGTAATACGAGGGCCGGATTATGAGTGCGCTAAAGACGATTAGTTTTCGGATTCCGTCCGACACGGCGGAGTCGCTGGATGAGCTGGCCGAGAGCATGGATCGCGACCGCAGCCACGTGCTGAACGAGGCCGTGGGAAATTATCTGAGGCTCAACGAGCATCACATCAGGCTGATCAAGAAGGGTCTGCGTGCGGCAGAAAGAGGGGATTTTGTGCCGGACGCGGAGATGAAAAAGCTGATCGCCCGAATGCGGCGAGCGAAGTAGCGCACCGCAATGCGCGTGCGCTGGACCACTCCGGCCCGGGAACAGTTCGTCAGCGCGTTTGAATACATCGCGGAGGAAAATCGCAGGGCGGCGGCCCGCATTGCCGATCAAATCTGGGAAAGCACACAGCTCCTGGGACGTCACCCCATGGCGGGCAGGGAGGGACGCGTGGCGGGCACTCGCGAGTTGGTTATTTCGGGCACGCCGTTCGTCGTCGCGTACCGGATAGAAAAGAGCGAGGTGCGGATTCTCGCGGTTCTTCATGCCTCGCGGGAATGGCCGGAAGAATTTGAGTAAGGTCTCGCGAGGAAAAGTCAAAACTCGCAGTCTCAAAACCGAAGGCTGCAGCACCCTGTCTGCTACCCCCACCCCACCCCCCTGTTTTTTGCAAAGATGTGATTCGATAGGGGTTAGATTGGCGGGGTGTGCAAAAGATATGATTCCAAAGGAGTTGTAAGCTATTTGTTTTCACATTCTTGCAGAATCTGGTAAGCCTGGCGAAAAGCGCGCTCCAGAAAACAATAAACGCCGACGGGATGTCGGCGCTATGAAGTAAAACGTGTTTTTACCTGTCGATGATTATAGCAGAAATTACGGATTTGTCAAGTGAGATTTCAGCGATTAAAAATGAGGGCGAGTTGGCGGCGGGAAAGTCCAAATCCCCACGTGTAAAGCCGACACGTGGGGCACCCGGCAAGAGCGGCGGCACCCGCGAACTCAGTCCATCAGGGTAAGCTTTCGAAGAATGTTTTTCCTCTTGGCTTCCAGTTCACATCGAATTCCGCGATTCTTCCCGCAACTTTGAGTACATTTTCGCGCATCTTGATCACAACTTTTCGCTGCCAGAGGTAAGCTTTCATCCTAGCGGCCGCCTGAATTTCGGCTTGATTTGCATAGAAATACTGCTGCGTACAGTACCTAAGGAATCCGTAGGTCGGTCCTATTATCGCCTTACCGTTTTGCTCGATGCTGGGACGCTTGTCCGGAGCACAGGCAGAGCCGACGAAGTCCGCGAGTTCAGGGGATGTCAGGATTCTATTCGCTAGTTGCGCGTCAATGTTCCCATAGCGCGCCGCTAGGACGAGAGCGTATAGCTCAAGAGTGATCTCCTTCATGTTCGCGAGCATTATATTGAGTCGATATTCTCCCTCATCGGACAAGAATCTGTTGACTTCCTCTTCGCTGCTGGTGAGGCGCCCCTGATTGTCGCGCTTAAGCGCTCCTTGCTCGACTCCGCGTTCGATAGCTTCTTCCTTATTTTGTCGAAAGCTGGGGGTCATAGCATCGATGTATTCCGAGATGACATACGCAAGGAGGTAGCTGTGGACTGGAGGGGTCCCGATTTCTAGCCAGTCCTCGCCGACAGTGAAATGGGAGTTGGACCCGAATTCGCGCCAGAACTTTTCATTAGTTGTCCTTTTAAAGATCTGAGCGTAGGTCTCTTGGTCTTCGAAGTAGCCGATTCCGCCATGCTCAGTTTTGTCGGAATAGCCTATAAATGAGTACCAGATTCTTGCCAGTTCTTTATTCTCTAGCTTGCGAAAGCGATTCTTGGCGGTTGCATAGTCAGATTTTCGAAACCACTGAACGCTGGTGCTGGCTGCTAGATAGGATCTAAATTCCCCATCTTTCCGTTCATAGAACCAAGGAACAGGGCGGATGTTGCGGAACGCATTTTGAATGCCCTTTTGTTCTGTGGAATTGGATTTCAGGTTGCGTGGGCTCATCGGATTCTGGTCGTTGGTCGTAATCGTGAGCTCGTTTATGAAGTCTGGGTCGGTGTTTTTTATGATCTTTACCTGCACCCGCGCGGTCTTTCGGAAGCTGTCCTGCTCGTTCGGCTCAAGCGATTCGTAGGCTTCGCAAATGGCCCGCACTGTCTGACAACCATTCACTATCTGAGCGCCGCTTAAACGGACCACGTTCTCACGCTCGTCAAACTTATAGCTATTGCACGTTATGAGAATTCCGTTGTTGTAGTGATGAAACCTCTTTCGCGACTTTTCTTTTTGTAGCGTTCCTACAATCTTTCCGTTAACAGCGGAGTTTGTTATCTGCAGACGAACGTTCATGTCAAAAAGGTTCCACTCGTGAGCTCTGAAGGCGTCATAGAAATCGTGGGCATGCGCTAATAGATAGCAGTAATTGTCGAAGCGAAGGACTTCTCGCTTTAGGTCATCGCAGGTAAGCTCAAATTTAATCGATTCAATGTCCAGCTCCTGAAAGTGAAGGGCCTGATAGATGTCTTTCCACGTGACAAGGCGGAGGTGTATACCCTGCCTCTTGAGGCTTGCTTGCTCCGATAGAAATTTTTTAGACGCTGATGGTGTGAGTTCACCGGAGATTGCCAGAATAGCCGAAAGTAGCTTTGCCTCAGGGTCGCCTTGTTGGTCGCGCTGGTAATCCGTTCTGAGCATTTTGATCTTGCTGCTTGTCCTGTATTTGCCCTCTGAATCCCTTAGCATGCGGATAGCTGAAGTAATTTCATCAATGGGCGTGTCGTCAAAGGTAGGCGCGGCTGACAGTCCACTCAGGCTGTCCAGATTCGAGCATTTGCTCTGGCAGATTATGTAACTCGGCCCCTCCTTAACGAAGAAATCAACTCCGCCGTCATTTGCCCCGTCCGTGACTGTGAAGTGCTCAGGGTTGGTCGTGGCAAATAATTCTGCAACTAAGTAGTTGAAGGCTTGGTGTTCATTGAACTCTTCCAAATACGTTTCGGCGGCGCGCTGGAGGCTCTCTGAGAATTCCACTGAAAACTGAGAGAATGCGGGTTCGCTGGTCCTGATTGAAACTTCTTTCGACATGTTCCCAAGCTCCTCCCCGGATTCGCGTAGAGGTCTCCGGAGTTAGACATTCTGGAAGTGACTAGCGAATTAGATCATGAGCAGATCCCAGAGCAAGGCTTGAAGTGCGGCGAGGGTTACGGAACAGTTAGGATCCGTTAGGACAAAGAGTCGCTAGGCGAGATAAATTTGGGTTTCGGTTTTGATGATGAAGAGGGCGTCGGAGTCGGGGTGGCCGGTCGCGCGGAATTTTTGGCGGGCTTCGTCGAGGGAGTCGGCTAGGACGGAGAAGATTACGCGGCGGTCGGTGCGACCGATGAAATGGAAGCGGAGTTCTTGTTGTACGAGTTGGAGTTGAGGCGACATTCGATGAAAATTTCCGCCGTCACAAATCGAGTGCGAGCCCATTGTGGAGGCGGAGTCGGGATTCTTCGCTTCGCTCAGAATGACAGCGCGTGTTTGTGCGCATTTGGATCGATCCACGGAATCGAGTGGCGGATCAACTGAAAAGTGCACGGACGCTACAGAAAGATCGACTTGTACCAGATTGGAACAGAGGCGGCGGATGGAGAGATTGATGTAGTCGAGGGAGAGTTCGCAGCCGATCGCTCGACGGCTTAGGCGAAATGCAGTGACTAGCGTGGTGCCGCCGCCTGCGAACGGATCGAGGACTACGTCGCCTTCGTTGGTGGAGGCTAGGAGGATGCGTTCCAGGAGGGCGACGGGTTTTTGGGTGGGGTGTTTGCCGAATTTTTTCTCCCAGGTTTCGGGCGGCTTGATTTCCCAGACGGACTTCATTTGTTTGCCGCGATTGGTTTCCTTCATGAGCTTGTAATTGAAGGTGTGGCGGGACTTTTTGTCTTTGGCGGCCCAGATGATGGTCTCGGTGGCGTGGGTGAAATAGCGGCAGGAGAGATTGGGAGGCGGGTTGGGCTTGACCCAGGAGATGTCGTTGAGGAGCTTGAAATTGAGCTGCTGTAAAGCGAAGCCGACGCTGTGGATGACGTGAGCGGTGCCGGAGACCCAGATGGCGCCGTTGGGTTTGAGGACGCGCTGGCAGGCGGCTAGCCAGGATTTGTTGAAGGCGTGGTTGGCGTCGGGGCCTTGGGAGACGTCCCAGGAGCCTTTGTTGACGGAGACCATTTTGCCGGCGTGGCAGGTGATGCCGCCGTTGGAAAGAAAATACGGGGGGTCGGCGAAGACGAGGTCGACGGAGGACGGGGGGATTTGGGCGAGGATGTCGAGGCAGTCGCCTTGGTAGATGCGGAGGTGGTGTTTGGGGTCGTCGAAGGCAACGTGTGGCCCATCGCTGCGCTCAGGGTGAAGAAGAGTGGGCATTGGAGTTGATTGACCAGGCAAAGAGCACAGCCACGATTGGCTGTGCCACTTTGTTGATCAATCGGGATCGTTGATCAGATGGGTATAGGAGTCAAGGAGGAGGAAGTGAGGAGGTGAAGATAAAGACGGGGAAAAGGATAACGCAGAGGCGCAGAGTTAACAGAGATTCGCAGAGAAGAGGAGAAAGTCAAAAGAAGGAGTTTTACGCAGAGGGGCGC
>Ga0265354_1000036_pt1 | contig 20954 bp, 19 predicted proteins | sample NZE1metagenome_FD_189074 | JGI IMG/M metagenome (GOLD analysis project Ga0265354, IMG submission 189074) | Rhizosphere microbial communities from Maridalen valley, Oslo, Norway - NZE1 | ecosystem: Host-associated > Plants > Roots > Rhizosphere > Soil | place: Norway: Oslo | collected 2017-09-14 | reverse complement strand
AATGCCGGCCCATGCCGGCCACGGAAGCGCAAAACTGTAAGCCAGCCAGGAGAGAAGCACGATCACGCCGATGTGCATTACACGCGCGATGAGCAGCGCGTTGGCGATGCCAAAGCGCTTGGGGACCGAATACAGCCCGGCATGCTTGTCATAGTCGATGTCTTGGCAAGCGTAGAGCACGTCAAAGCCGCCAACCCAAAAAGTGACGGCTGCACAAAGAATGAGTATGCGAACGTCAAGACTTCCCGTAATGGCAATCCACGCGGCGGCCGGTGAGATACCGAGAGCGAAGCCCAGAAAAATGTGCGACCAGTTCGTGAAGCGCTTGGTGAAGGAATAGAAAAACAATATAGCGATGGCGAGCGGAGCGAGTTTGAGAGCAAGAGAATTGAGTTGCCAGGCCGCGACGAAAAACAGAGTGACGGCGCCAAGCGTAAACACCCAAGCAAAAGAAAGTGAAAGAGCGCCAGTGGCGAGTGCGCGCTGCTTCGTTCGAGGATTTTCTTTGTCGAAACGAAGGTCGGCGATGCGGTTCATGGTCATGGCGGCGGAGCGCGCCGCGACCATGGCGACGATGATCCAGAAGAACTGGCGCAAGGTCGGCCAACCTCTCGGAGGTTGATGCGTCGCGCGCGCGGCAAGCAGCGCTCCCGTCAGCGCAAACGGAAGCGCAAAGACGGAATGCTCGAACTTGATCATCTCGAGCACGGTGCGGATGCGGCCGGCCATCGCGATTTATGCCTCCGCCTTTTTCACGTTGGTTTGACCTGCCCAGCGATACATATTTTCCTGGGGAAGATTAATCTGCGCAAGAACGCGATAAATGTATTGCGTGACCAGGTCGTCGATCGTTTGTGGGTGATGATAGAACGCTGGAATCGCAGGCATAATCACCGCGCCAGCCTGCTGCGCGCGCAACATATTTTCCAGATGGATGCGATTGAAAGGCGTGTCGCGAGCACAAAGAACCAGCTTACGTCCCTCTTTGAGCATGACGTCCGCGGCACGGGAAACGAGGTCGTCGCTGACGCCGCTGGCAATCGCCGCGAGTGTGCCCATGGAACACGGAATGACGATCATCGAATCCACCGCGTAACTGCCGGAAGCGATGGCAGCGCCAATGTCTTTGTTCGGGAGAACTTCACTTTTTTCAGCGGGGCGGCCGATTAGCCGGCTAGGGAGCTGTTTCAAATCACCGGAAGTGATTCCCAATTCTTCGGAGATAAGCCGCTGGCCGGCCTCAGTGACTACTAGATGGATTCGCGCAACACGCGGATCTTTTTCAAGCAGATCGAGGGCTTTTTGCGCCAGGACGGCGCCGCTTGCCCCGGTCACACCTACGGTTACGACTTGTTTTTGCGTGTCATGCATGTTTCTGTGTGGATAGGATCAGTCTCGCAGTCACCCCAGCGCAAGTCAAGACACGGCGCTCTTCCGCCGCCGCTTGTGTTTATAATTGGATTCCGGCCAAAAGGAGAGGCCCGATGGGCAACACGAAAGCTCTCGACGTCGTAATGGAGTTCATCAAACGCGTCAATGCAGGAGACGCTGACGCGCTCAGTGGAGTCATGACTGAAGATCATATATTTCAGGATGCCTTAGGAAAACGGTTCGTGGGCCGCGATAAAATGAAGGAAGGCTGGAAGCAATATTTCAAGCTCGTTCCTGGCTATCGCATTCGAGCCGATGAGTTTTTTCAGACGGATCATACGTTTGCTGTTTTCGGCAGTGCCAGCGGCGCGTACTCTCGCGACGGAATCTCGGGCAAGGAAAACTTCTGGGAAGTCCCTGCGGCGTGGCGGGCTTTTGTTCGCGGTGATTTGATTGCGGAATGGCGCGTTTACGCGGACAATCAGCCGCTGCGCAAATTGATGGGCGACAGCACGCCTTAGGTTAGGCGCGAACCGGCGCGGCAAAATCTATGACAGAAAAGCATCTTCGCGAACTGCTCGAAGCCGTGCGCTCGGGGAGCGTCACCTCTCAGCAAGCCATCGAGCGGCTGAAGCATCTGCCGTTCGAGGATTTGGGATTTGCAAAGGTGGATCACCACCGCGCGTTGCGTCAGGGATTCGCGGAAGTGATTTTCGGCAAGGGCAAGACGCCGGCGCAGGTGGTGGGTATCGTTCGTGCGATGCTACGGGAAAGAGATTCGCGTCAGAACATATTGGTTACGCGGGCGGATGCGAAGATTTTCGCGGCCGTGAAGCGCGTGAATCGCAAAGCCAAGTTTCACGCCTCATCCGGAGTGGTTACCATCGAGCGGAGCGAGGAAATTACGGGGAAAGGAACGATCCTGATTGTTTCTGCCGGAACGAGCGACATTCCCGTTGCCGAAGAGGCGCTTCTCACCGCGCAAATGATGGGAAACCGCGCCGAACACTTGTATGACGTAGGCGTCGCCGGCATTCACCGGCTTCTGGAGCATCGAGAGAATTTGACGAAGGCGCGCGTGATTATCTGCGTCGCTGGAATGGAAGGCGCCCTGCCGAGCGTCGTTGGAGGATTAGTTGCGGCTCCCGTGATTGCAGTGCCAACCAGCGTCGGTTATGGAGCAAGTTTCGGCGGCGTGGCCGCGCTGCTCGGCATGCTCAATTCATGCGCATCCAACGTGACAGTCGTGAATATTGATAATGGCTTCGGCGCGGCTTGCGTGGCGTCGTGCATCAACCGCTTGTAGGATTTGTATAGGCGGCCAGGCTATCAGGCTTTCAATAAGACTTTCATCACACCGGATTTCTGAGCGAAACGAATTGCTGCGGGCGCTTCTACCAGAGCGAACGTGCGGGTGATTAGTGGCATGGGATCGACCTTGCCTGAGCGCAACAGCGCAATTGCTTTGGCGAATGGGCCGCAGCGCGAACCGATGACGGTGAGCTCCTTGACGACGATGGGCCACGTCTCGATAGGAGCAGCGCCGTGAAATGTAGATTTCAGAACGAGTGTGCCGCGTGGCTCGGTCATGTGTTGTGCGAGCGTGAACCCGGTGGGTGAACCAGTCGCTTCAACCAGCAAGCCGTATCTTTCCTTCAAGTTTTGGAGATCGGAAGCGTCGCCACGCACTTTTTTCGTCTTAATCCCAGCACGCCGGGCGAGAGCCAATTTCTTTTCGTGTTTTCCATACATAACTACGCGCGGCACTGCAGTCCGCAGAACGAGCGCGATCAATTGCGCGAGTTTGCCATCGCCGAGCACAGCCGCTTCCCGAAATTGTTTGGTGTTCACCTGTTCGAGAATCTCGCAAGCCGCGGCAAGAGGTTCAACAAAGACTGCCTGCTCATCGCTGATGGAATCAGGAAGGGCGTGTAGATTTTCGAGCGGCAGCGCCAAATGCTCCGCGAACGCTCCGCCGTGCGCCACGATCCCAAGGACGGTGCGCCGCGCGCAATGCGTCCTCAATCCGCGCCGGCAAAAAGCGCAAACCGGTCGATATCCGTAAGCAGAACAAGACACGTTAATCTCGCCAACGACGCGCTTGCCGCCCCATTTTTTGTTCAGCGCAGTAGAAAGGCCGTGAACGTCAGCAACGTCGCCAACGAATTCGTGCCCCGGCGTCCCACGAAACGCGTGATAGCCGCGCAATATCTCAACGTCCGTATTGCAAATCCCGGCCATACGAACGCGTACCAACGCCCATCCCGGTCGCAGCTTGGGTAGCGATTTCTCTGACGGTTTCAGCTTTTTGTTGTTAACGCGAAAGGCGAGCACGTCGCCATGTTGCCGTATTTTTGTGGTTCGAGTCTAGTTCCGCTTAGTGCGGATAGCCCGCGTTGATGAAGTCATCGATGTCTTTGTGCAGTTTGTGGTGCTGAACTTCATCTATGTACATCATGTGGCCGCCTTCGTAGTAAGCAAAACTCACGTTCTTGCGGACCGGCGGCTCCAGGTTCATGTGTGCAAATGTGTTTTCAATTCCGTTGAATGGCGTTGCCACGTCGTAGTAGCCGCAGAGGACCAGCACTTTCAAATACGTTTGCTGTGTCATCGCGGCACGCAAAACTTCCGCGACTTCCGTATTTCCAGTCTGGTCCCAAGGCCGCACGTTGGCGCTAACGGTGTAATACGAGTCGCTGTCCCATTTCAACTCGCGCCGCACGTAGTCGTGAAACGTCGCGACGAACGCGCCTTCGTAAGAAGCTTCGCTCGGGTCATATTCCACTCGTTCGCCGGCGGCGTCGACTTCCATGCCAACGAAGCGCGAATCGAGCCTGCCGATCGTCAAACGCTTATCCCGTTCCAGTTCCTTGAACCATCGAAACGGACTCACGCGGAGATTTGCCTGCTCGATGAACTTGGTTGAAAGCCCGGTGTAATGTGCGAGATCTTCCGCGACCTTTTGGTGCTCCGCCGGAGACAGCTGGTCACCTTTTTCCAAAGCCTGGGCATACTCGCCATGCGCAAATTCACGCGCCTTTTGCGCCACTTGGTCGACGGTCAGGCTCTGCAAATCGGGCGGCAACAAATGGTGGTACCAGGCCGTAGTCACGTATGTCGGCAGAAAGAAAATCGTCCGATTGTCAGCGCCCCAGTTCGAGAATGCCACCGACGAAAGCAGCGCAATCCCGTTCAAATAAATTTGGTGGCGCTCTTGAATCACTCCCGCGAGTTCAGCCGAACGCGTCGTTCCGTAGCTTTCGCCAATCAGAAATTTCGGTGAAGCCCAGCGCTCCGTACGCGTGATGTATTGGTAGATGAAATCGGCGAACCAGTTCGCGTCCTCGATGATCCCATGGAATTGCGCAGTCGCCTCGCCAGGAGCGGGTCGGCTAAATCCGGTGGAAATCGCGTCGATAAAGACAAGGTCGGTTGCATCGAGAAACGAATCTTCGTTATCGACGGTCGTATAAGGAGCAGGCATTCCGTGGCCGTCGGCAGTCAAGACCACGCGCTTCGGCCCCATACCCATGTGCGTGAAAAGGGAGGCGGAGCCCGGCCCTCCGTTGTAAACGAAACTCACAGGACGCTTTGCGGGATCGGCCACTCCATCCTTCGTGTAAGCAACATAAAACATCGTCGCTTTCACGGTCCCGTCATCCGCCTTGATGTTGTACGTTGCGGCCGTCGCGGTGTAATTGATCACCTGTCCGCCGATGCGCGCGGAATGGTGCGTAACAGAGGACTTCTCTTCAGGGACAGCCGGTCTCGGCGCTTGTTTGCCCTGAGCGCCTTCGCCTTGCGCCGCCTGTTCCGCCGGCGGGCGGGTCCGCTGTTGCTGCTGCGGCGGCTGCTGGCCTGCTGGAACCGTCGGCTGCTGAGCCGCTGCCGTGCCTAAGCCAAATGACAAAACAATTCCTGCGAGGACGCACCAATCTCTCCGCATTTCGCAATTCTCCTTTTTTCTTCACAGCATTAGTCGGGCAACCAGGGGTGGTACAACTTTTCGGGAGAATCCCTCCACTCGCCCGAAACATGTTGTAGGACGCGCGAACCGCAATTCGAGTTTCACTTCGAAACGAGGAGAACGCAGAGCGCTCGCATGTGCAAGAAGGCCGACAAAAGCAAAATCAGCAAAGTAGCCGAGGGCGAGCGGTGAATCAATCAGTGAAGAACGGCACCAAGGGTCTTAATGAGCAGCGGTTCTTGTTCCGGGAAGACCGTCCTTAAATCGAGAACTAGGCGATCGCTTTCCACCCGCGCGATAACGGAAATGCCTGCCGGCGCGCGGCGGAGCCTCTGTTCGAGTTGCGCTGCGGAATAGCGCGCACTGGCGATGCGAATAATTTTTGTGGGAAGGGCTTGAGCCGGCGTCGAGCCGCCGCCTGCGAGCGACGTGCCATCCACAACTTCCATCTCCACTTCGTCGAGCGGAAGCTCCGGCCGAAGTTCGCGCAGAAAATTCTCGGAGCGGCGCTTAAGCTCTACAGCGCTCGATCGAATCATCCGCAGCGCGGGAATTTCGTCCCAGGCTGCGCGCAGGTACGCGCCGAGAGTCACTTCCAGCGCCGCGGTCGTGAGCTTGTCGACGCGCAGCGCGCGGAACAGCGGATGGCGCCGCACGCGCGTAATGAACTCCTTCTTTCCAGCAATGATCCCGGACTGTGGCCCTCCCAATAGCTTGTCGCCGCTGAACATCACAATGGATACTCCCGCATCGATACTTTGCCGAACGAGAGGCTCCGAGATTCCGTTCGCGGAAAGATCAACGAGACAGCCCGAGCCAAGATCCTCGACAAGCGGCAGCCCCGCGCGCTGGCTGAGCGCGGCCAACTCCCCGAGCGACGGTTTTTCTGCAAACCCGGTGATGCTGAAATTCGAAGGATGCACGCGCAGCAAGAGCCGCGTCTTTTCGTTGATGGCATTTTCGTAGTCGGCCACGCGCGTGCGGTTCGTGGTTCCAACTTCGCGCAGCACCGCCCCACTTTCCGCCATAATTTCCGGGATGCGGAAACCGTCGCCAATTTCAATCAGCTCGCCGCGAGAGACAATGACTTCGCCGCTCTTTGCCAAAGCGGCGAGCACGAGCAGCACGGCCGCAGCACAATTGTTGACCACAATGGCGGCTTCTGCCCCCGTCAGTCGCTCCAAAAGCGAAGAAGTGTGGACGTCGCGTTTACCGCGTGCGCCCGCCTCCAAGTCATATTCAAGATTCGAGTATTGCGTCGCCGTCCTTCGGAATTCTTCCACAACCGCCTCAACAAGCGGAGCGCGACCAAGATTGGTATGCAGGATTACGCCCGTGGCGTTAATCACCGGCTGAAGCGAGTGCGCCAGAATGCGCTCGACAATAGAACCGATGTGCTCCTCGAGCGAAGCCGGATCGGCGGCCAGCAGCGCGAATTCTCCCAGCAGAGCAGACGCAAGTTGATCCGTAATGCGCGCGCGCAATTCTCCAAGGACCGTCCGCGTAACTTCCACGAGAAGTGTGCGGTCCACGCGGACCGCAAGCGCCGCAAGCCGCGGCTGCGCCAACAATTCATCGACCGAAGGAATTTGCCGCAGCAACTCCGCCTGCTCGGCGGAAAGAGCCCGTTTTGCGCGCGCTTCCATAGCCTTATTTCAGCACACCGCCCCTCCGCGAGCAATGAGGCTTTCCTGCCGACGGCTCGCAGGCCGATGCGCCCTGGCGGCGGAACCGAGGTGGGATACACAATCCGCAGCGCCGCCCACTCCTTTGGTTGACGCCTTCGCCTTGTGCTCCTAGCATGATACTCAGGGGCATTTCCACCCATGGCGACCATCGACGAAGAGCTGGCTCAGCTCGAACGGGACATCCGTCAGCTCAAAATTGAATACGACCAATACTTCGGCGGCGGCAGAAAGCGTCCGCCGACGGAAATCGAGTGGCGCATTGAATTGGTGGTTAAGAGGTATGCCGAACGCGGCGGCGAGTTAAAATACGGACACCGGTTCCGTCTGAACAATCTCACGCAGACCTACGCAAAGTATAAGGATATTTTCCGCAAGAAGACGCAAAACAAGGAAGAAGGAAAAATTCAGCGGCACTTCGGCGCGGCCGCCAAAGCGATCGAAGCGGAACGAGCGCACAAAAATTCCGAGCATCCCGTGGAAGCCCCTGCGATGCCTGCGGTTAGCGCACCAGCGGCGGCTCAGGGCGCATTCCGCGTTACCTGCTCCGAGCCGGAACGCGAATCGGAGAAGGTCGACCAACTTTATCAGGCATTTCTGCAAGCGAAACAGCAAGCGGGAGAACAGACGGGGAAGCTTTCGCGCTCCAGTTTCAATGAATTCGTTTTGAAAAAAACGAAAGACCTGCAGAAGCAAAAGAATTGTCGTGACGTCGAGTATGTCGTCGAAGTCATCAATGGCCAGGTGAAACTCAAGGCCCTCGTCAAAGCTTGAGCGCGATAAGAATTAGCCGTTTGACGTCAAATCTTCCATCTCAAAGAGAATCCCTTTTGGATTTCTAATCCCTGCCTTTCGTCTTCCGATTTCAATAGTTGAATCTCACTCAAGGCTTTCCAGTTTCCGATTTTCTGTCGGGCGCATTACACTGTTGTGCTTTTCTTTTTCTGGAGGAATTCATGGCAGTGGAGCGCGCGCTCATCAGCGTGTTTGATAAAACAGGAATCGTGGAGTTTGCCAAGCGGCTTGCGGCTCTGCGCATCGAGATTCTTTCAACCGGCGGGACGTCTAAGCTCTTGCGCGAAGCTGGGGTTGCCGTACGCGATGTCGCCGACTTTACGGGCTGGCCGGAGATGCTCGGAGGCCGCGTAAAGACGCTACATCCAAAGGTGCACGGAGGCCTGTTGTATCGCCGCAAGCACGCTGAGGACATGAAGCAAGCAGCGGAGCACGGCATTGCCCCGATCGATCTGGTCGTTGTGAATCTCTATCCTTTCGAAGCCACCGCGGCGAAATCGGGCTTGACGGCGGAAGAGCTTATCGAAAACATCGACATCGGCGGACCCACGATGTTGCGCTCAGCCGCAAAAAACTTCGAAAGCGTTACCGTTGTGACCGACCCTGCAGATTACGGACGTGTTGCGGAAGAGCTCGAAACGGTGGGCGAGACTTCGCTTGCCACGCGGCTCGAGCTGGCTCGGAAAGTCTTCGCCACTACTTCACGTTATGACGGGATGATCACGACGGAACTGGAGCGGCTTTCGGCTGCGGCGAGCCATTTGGAATTTGGCGCAAAGCCGGCACTGCCGGAACGAATCCACATCGCGCTGCAGAAGATGAATCCGCTGCGCTATGGAGAAAATCCTCACCAAGCCGCGGCCCTCTACATACCTGCTGGGACCGCACCGGCAGGACTCGCAGCGGCGAAACAGCTTCAAGGCAAAGAGCTCTCGTACAACAATTATGTCGATCTGGAAGCGGCCCGAAGTCTGGCGGCGGAATTCAAACAGCCCGCCGCAGTCATCGTCAAACACAACACTCCCTGTGGAACGTCTGAGCGCGAAACTCTTCTCGACGCCTACTTGAAAGCACTCGCGACCGATCCCGTTTCGGCATTCGGCGGCGTCCTGGCATTCAATCGCCCAATCGATGCCGCAACCGCCGAAGAAGTAGCGAAGCTTTTCGTGGAATGTATCGCCGCGCCGGGGTTCGACGAAAAGTCCAAAGCAATTTTCGCGGCAAAAAAGAATCTGCGGTTGCTGGAACTTCCGCTTAATGGCCTCGATCCGGAGCGCGAACTGCAGCTCAAGCGCATCCTCGGAGGAGTGTTGGTGCAGCAGCCGGACTTGGGCGAAATCATCGAAGATCAACTAAAAATCGTGACCAAGCGCCCTCCAACGGCGGCAGAAATGCAAACGCTGCGCTTTGCCTGGAAAGTCTGCAAGCACGTCAAATCCAACGCCATTGTTTTTGCAAAGAATGGCGCGACACTGGGGGTTGGCGCGGGCCAGATGAGCCGCGTGGATTCTGTCAAGATCGCGGTAATGAAAGCGCAATCTCCTCTGGCCGGAAGCGTCGTTGCGTCGGATGCGTTTTTCCCGTTCCCCGATGGCGTCGAAGAAGCCGCCAAAGCCGGGGCAGTCGCCGTGATTCAACCGGGAGGCTCAGTCCGCGACAATGACGTTATCGCCGCCGCCGACCGGCTTGGCATGGCCATGGTACTCACGGGCATCCGGCATTTCCTGCATTAGAAAGTTGCCTGCTCAATTCGCGCGGCGATGCATTTAAAGATTCCATTTCAACTCTTTTGAAATTTCCAGCATCCTAGTAATGGGCGCATACGGGCCTTGGAAACGGCTGACGTTTGGCTTTTGACCGCGTTCCAGCTGCATGGGATACTTTTTGTTTCTGGGGCTACGATGAACCTAAGAAGAATTATTCTCGCCGCACTCTGCACCTGCCTTCTCGGCGTGGTGACAGCCGCTCAGACTTCTTCCGACCCGCAAGTCCAGAAGAATGCTCAGTCTCAATTCAAGGCTGACGCACCACCTTCGGAAGCGCCATTCGCCCCTTCTCCTCGCGCGGAGGCGTACTACAACTACACGATGGGGCACCTCTTCGAACAGCAGTATGAGACGACCAATCAGCCGGAATTCGCCACGCAGGCCATCGATGCCTACAAAAAGGCCTACGCTCTCGATCCAAAGTCGCCCGTCATAGGCGAACGACTCGCCGAGATGTACTGGAAAGCGCAACGCATCCACGAAGCGGTAACGGAAGCGCAGGAGCTTCTCAAACGCGATCCGAACGACCTGCAAACCCGTCGTCTTCTCGGCCGCATCTATCTGCGGAGTTTGGGGGATCTGACCTCGAGCGCGCAATCAGAAATGGCGGCTCGGGCTATCGAACAGTACAGTGAAGTCTACCGCCTGGATCCCTCGGACTCGGAGTCGGCGTTATGGCTGGCGCGGCTGTACCGCCTTCGCAATGAGCATGAAAAGGCCGAAGAAGTTCTCCGCAGCCTCTTAAAGCAAGACCCCGAGAACGAAGCCGCGGTCGAACAGCTCACACAGCTCCTCCTCGATGAAGGCAAATCCGCTGACGCTGTTTTGTTGCTCGAAAGCGTCACCAACCGCACGCCTTCTCCTGCTTTGCTCGACCTTCTCGGCGACGCCTATACGCAGACTCATGACCTCGCGAAGGCGGAAGGCGCCTACCGCAAAGCGATGGATCTGGACCCCTCGGAGTCAAGCCATGTGCGTGGATTGGGCCAAACGCTGCTCGCCGAAGAAAAATTCGCGGACGCGCTCGCCGTCTACCAGAAGCTCGCCGATTTGATGCCCGACGATTCCGACGTTTACCTGCGTCTGGCGCAGATTTACAGGGAACTGCACCAACTCGATCACGCGGAAGAAAATCTCTTGAAAGCCCGGCAGTACGCGCCTGGCAGCCTCGAAGTTATGTACAACGAGGCCATGCTCTACGAAGCGCAGGGCCGCTACGAAGATGCCATTCGCGTTCTATCCGATGCCGTCACTGGTTTGAAGTCGCAAACGCCTGTCCAGCCATCGCGCCGGCGGTCGCTGGCCATTTTGTACCAGCAACTCGGCCAGCTCTACCGCGATACGCAGAATTTCCAAGCCGCGATTTATACCTTTGAAGAGCTGGGCCGCCTCGGCGAAGAGGAAGATCGCCGTTCACGCATGCTCATCATGGACACCTACCGCGCGGCAAAAGATTTGCCGAAAGCGCTACAGGCCGGCAAGGATGCGCTGACAAAGTATCCCAGTGACCAGGGGCTTCGCACGTCCGATGCTCTCCTGTTGGGAGAGAACGGTCAGACCGACGAAGCCGTGAAGATTCTCCGTTCGCAGCTCTCTAAGACCGAAGCAGATCGCGATATTTATATGAATATAGCCCAGGTTTACGAGCGTGGGCGCCGCTACAAGGAAGCCGAAGAAGCCGCCCGGACCGCGGAGGCCATCCCCGGCGATCCACATGACAACGAGATGGTGTGGTTTTTGCTTGGAGCCATCTACGAACGGCAGAAATTTTACGACCGCGCCGAAACGGAATTCAAAAAGACGCTAGAAGTGAATCCTCGAAATGGGCCGGTACTCAACTACTACGGCTACATGCTCGGCGATCTCGGCATCCGTCTCGATGAAGCGGAGGCGCTCGTGCAGCGCGCGCTCAAGGAAGAACCTCACAGCGGCGCTTATCTCGATAGTCTGGGCTGGATTTATTACCGCGAAAATAAACTTACCGAAGCCGAGGCGACGCTTCGCAAAGCCGTCGAACGCGATAGCCACGATGCCACGATTCGTTCTCACCTGGCTGACGTTTACGCCAAATCCGGTCGGACCGACCTCGCTGCGATCGAATGGGAGAAGTCGCTGGCCGAATGGCACCGCGCGCTCCCGGCGGACGTTGAAAACGATAAAATTGCGGAAATCGAAAAGAAGCTCTCCCAAGTGAAGCACCGCGTGGCGCAAAAATCCTCGCCGCAAGACGCGAAACCGCAATAAACCGCATGCGCGAAGTCCGCATCCCCGCGTTTGCCAAAATCAATCTGCGCCTCGATATTCTTGGGAAGCGTTCCGATGGCTACCACGAGCTCCGCACTATATTTCAGAGCGTTTCGCTGCATGACGAGTTACGACTGCGCGCTTCAAAACAGGCAGGAATTTCGCTCTACATACAGGGGAACGCCATCCTTTCGCAGGAGCCTTCCCAGAAAAATCTCGTCTACCGCGCCGTCGACGCTCTCCGCCATGAACTCAAGATTTATTCCGGAGTTGAAATTGAACTTGATAAAACAATCCCGGCCGGGCGCGGCCTGGGAGGCGGTTCCAGTGACGCCGCGGCTGCCCTGCTCGGCTACCTCCGCTTGAGGGGACGCAAGCTGCCGCTACCTCGCCTGCTCGAAATTGCCTCCTCGCTTGGCGCTGACGTCCCTTTTTTCCTCTTAGGAGGCCGCGCGTTAGGCGTCAGTCGCGGCGACGAAATCTACCCTCTTCCAGACATCCCCAAGCTCTCAGTCCTTATCGTTTCGCCGAGAGACGTTCACGTTCCTACACTGGACGCCTACAAATGGCTCAAAGCCCGCCCGCTGACATTGACAAAAGGCGCCGCAGACCCTAAACTTTGGAAGTTCTGTGCTCTGTGCTGGAGCACGCAGGGAAGCGGCCTTTCGAACGATTTTGAGCGGCCTGTTTTCCGGCGTCACCCCCGTCTTGATCAAATCAAGCGGGCCTTGCTTCAAAGAGGAGCTGCAGAAGCCTCACTGGCGGGTAGCGGTTCGGCGGTGTTTGGAGTTTTCCCGAGCCCAGTGCAGGCGCGCCGAGCCGCTGTTGGGTTTCCGGACGATCAGACCTTTGTTTGCGAGACTCTCTCGCGTGACAGGTACGTTCGTAAAATGCAGGGCACTCGTTGAAGTAGATTTGTGTCCTCTGTTTTGCCTCGGTTGATCCGCAGCGTCTCCATAGAACCGAATTGTTTAGCGTTGAAAGCGAATTTGGGCCTGGAAGTGTGCAAACCCAATAGCCGATCTGACGGAGCACGAGTTTCGTGAACGACGACCGTTTTAAAATTTTCTCGGGAACCGCGAATCTGCCTCTGGCAGAGAGCATCTGTCGCCATTTGGAAGTCCCGCTGGGAAAAGCAAAACTCGGACGCTTTAGCGATGGTGAAATTTATTTTCAGATTCTCGAAAACGTGCGCGGCGCCGACGTGTTCGTCGTCCAGCCTTGCTGCTATCCCGTTGACAATCATTTGTTCGAGCTGCTCTTGATGATCGACGCTTTCAAACGCGCATCTGCCTGGCGCATCACTGCGGTGCTCCCGTATTACTGCTACGCCCGCCAGGATCGCAAAGACAAGCCGCGCGTCCCGATATCAGCAAAGCTCGTCGCCGACTTGCTCGAAACAGCCGGCGCAAGCCGCGCCCTGACTCTCGACCTTCACGCGCCGCAGATTCAAGGCTACTTCGACGTTCCGGTGGATCACTTATACGGGTCTCCCGTCCTCGTCGAACACTTCCGCCATCTGCAACTGCCGAATCTGACGGTTGTTTCGCCAGATGCGGGCGGCGTGGAACGCGCGAGATTCTTCGCTAAGAAACTAGATGCCCCGCTGGCCATCGTGGATAAACGCCGCGTCGACGTGGACGTCAGCGAAGTCATGAACTTGATCGGCGATGTCCGCGGCCGCAGCACCCTCATCGTCGACGATATTATCGACACCGCAGGCACACTGGTGAAAACCGCCGAAGCGCTGATCCGCGAAGGCGCCACTCAGGTTTACGCAGCCTGCACGCATGCTGTTCTATCCGGCCCGGCTATCGAGCGCATCGCGAGCTCGCAAATCAAACAAGTGGTCGCCACGGATTCCGTCCCGTTGGGCGAAGCCGCCAAGGGTATGGGCAAGATAAAAGTTTTGAGCGTCGCGGACTTGCTAGCCCGCGGCATTCGTTCAATTCACGAAGAAACATCTATCAGCGAGCTGTTTATTTAGTAGCACAGACACTCTTGTCTGTGCTCTTCAAGCAGTTGAAGTTTTAAAGTTTTCACGGAAGGAATGAAAGTATGGCTCAACCACAAATTATCGTAGAAGGAGCGCCCCGCTCCGATCGGGGCAAGAACGAAGCCCGGCGCCTTCGCCTCACAGGCAAAGTCCCCGCGATTCTGTACGGCGGCAAAGGCGATGCGATCTCGCTCGCATTGAACACCAAGCAGATCGGCGCGATTCTCCGCTCCGAAAGTGGCCACAACACGCTCTTCCAGGTGGATCTCGCCGGCAAACACGAGCCCGCCATCTTGAAAGATTGGCAAGTGGATCCCGTCACTGGAAATCTGCTGCACGTCGACCTCGTCCGCGTAGCCATGGACGTTCGCATGCGAGTAAAGGTCCCTGTGCATACCTTCGGCGAACCCGCCGGCGTCAAACAGCAAGGTGGCGTCTTCGAAGTCGTCACCCGCGAAGTGGAAATTGAATGCTTGCCCGCCGAGATTCCGACCGAATTCAAGATGGACGTCACCGGCTTAATGCTTGGCCAGCAGCTTCGTGCCAAAGAGCTGCCGATGGACACCGCCAAGATGAAGCTGATCACCGATCCGGAACGCGTTCTGGCCCACGTCGTGGCTCTCAAGGTCGAAGAAGAGAAGCCCGTCGAAGCCGTTGCCGCGGATGCTGCTGCGCCCGCCGAGCCCGAAGTCATCAAGAAGGGCAAGAAAGAAGTCGAGGGCGAAGAAGGCGCCGAAGGCGAAGCCAAACCGGACAAGGCCGAAAAGGGCGAAAAGAAGAAGTAATGCGGCAATTTGTAAATCGCGTCGGCTGGCGTCAATCCAGTCGCCGAACAGAGGCCTATGCGGCTCATCGTCGGACTTGGGAATCCTGATCCGGAGTACCAATGGACGCCGCATAACCTCGGATTTATGGCGGTGGATGAGCTGGCGAATCGCAATGGGATTCGCGTCGAGCGTCCGGAAGGCAAGGCGCTCGTAGGTAAGGGCAAGATCGCCGGAGAAGATGTGCTGCTGGCGAAGCCGCAGACGTACATGAATCTCAGCGGAATCTCGGTTCGCGAGTTGCTGCAAAAGTACGAGCTGGGTCCTGCGGATTTGCTGGTGATGTGGGATGAAGTGCAGCTGCCTTTTGGAACGATTCGCATCGACCGCAAAGGCAGTGGCGGCAGCCACAACGGCGCGAATTCAGTGATCAGCGGCGTGGGCACGCAGGAGTTCTCGCGCATCCGATTAGGCTGCGGGCCGGATCATCCGCTGAGCAGCCGCAAAGAATTCGTGCTGCGGCCGATGAAAAAGGCCGAACTCGAAGAAGCGGCGGAGATGGTTGGCAAAGCCGGCGATGCCGTGGAAGTGATTCTCGCGAAGGGAATCGAGCCGGCCATGAATATTTTCAACCGGCGAAAGCCGGAAGCGGAAGAGCCGGAAACAGACTGAGACTGTGGCTGAGACTCGGACTGAGGCTCGTGGGAGGGCACGACTTCAGTCGTGCCGTGACCAACGCCAACAAAGGCGGCTTTAGCCGCTGAGGTCCGGCGAGCAGGCAGCTGAACGAATTGGTGGGTCAATAGTTAGTTGCAATCGCCCCGATTCATTTCGGGCGCAAAGAGGAAAGAGGTCATCATGCAAGAGCGACTGTACGATCTGATTTTCATCGCCCGCCCGGCAACGCCGGAAGACGAAATCAAGAAGGTGATTGCCGGCATCGAACACACTTGCGCGGAAAAGGGCGCGAAGATCGAGAAGACCGAGTTCTGGGGCACACGCAAGCTCGCTTATCGCGTGGCCAAGCATCGCGAAGGCATTTACGTCTATCAGCAGATCCGCACGAATCACGAAGAGCTAATTGCCGAGCTCGAGCGTCGCCTCCGCGTTCAGGACGTGGTCATCAAGTATTTGACCGTTCGCCTTGACGAAGATTTGAAGCGCCAAAAGAAGCTCGGCGGCAAGCGCGAACAGCGCGCCGCGCGGCGTCCTCGCCGCACCACGACCGCCCCCGCGTCGGCTCCAGCACATGCACCAACTCCGACGCCGGAACAAACACCGGCAGCGAGCTAAGTTTCCATTTTCGTTTTTCGAATTTCGCATTTCCGGTTTTTAAAGAGAAAGGCAGGCAGCAATGGCAGAGGATCCGAAACAAGCACAGTCTCACAGTGGACCGCCGCGCCGCGAAGGTGGTGGTGGCCATGGCGGACCCGGCGGCGGACATGGTGGTCCGCGCCGCGAAGGCGGACCAGGAGGCGGTGGTCCGGGCGGGCCCGGCGGCCGTCCGCGCGGCAAGCGCCAATACTTCCGCAAGAAGAAAGTCTGCAAGTTCTGTGTCGAGAAGATGGACTTCGTCGACTACAAGCGCGCCGACATTCTTTCCCAGTTCGTCCAGGAACGCGGCAAAATTCTGCCGCGCCGCATGACCGGAGTTTGCTCGCGCCACCAGCGCTGGCTTGGCGTCGCCATCAAGCGCGCGCGCAACATCGCCCTGCTGCCGTTCGCAGGCAGCGCCGCCGGCACGCAAGCCCCGCGCCAAGTCGTTCCGCAGGCTGCTCACGGAGCGCCTGGTACACCCGCAGCTGCACCTGCGCCAGTGGCCGCACCAGTCGCCGTTGCGCCAGTCGCTGCACCCGAGGCCCCGAAGGCGTAGCTCAGCTACGCCTGTGTAGGGGCGGGCTTCAGCCCGTCCCCCGCAGTTAGAGAGTCAAACGCGTCCACGCGAGATATTTAGGAGCTTAGAGAGACAACATGCAAATCATTCTTCAAGAAGACATCGAAAAGCTGGGCCATCGCGGCGACGTCGTCACCGTCAAGCCCGGCTACGCCCGCAATTTCCTTTTGCCGCGCAAGCTAGCTGTGGAAGCCAACGCCGGTAATTTGAAAGCGATCGAACGCATTCGCACCTCGCTTGCGAAAAAGACCGCCACTGAGCTGGACGCCGCGCAAAAACAAGCAGGTCTGCTCAATGGCATCTCGCTGAAGTTCACGCGCAAGACCGGCGAGAACGACCAGATGTTTGGTTCCGTCACCACCGCCGACATCGCCGAAGCTCTTGCCGCGCAAAATTTCAAAATCGACAAGCGCCAAGTCCAGATCGCCGAGCCGATCAAAGCCCTGGGCGAATATCCAGTGACGATTAAGGTGTTCCGCGACGTCACCGCTCAAGTAACCGTCCACGTCACGAAAGAAGAATAATCCCAGCTCACTGGCCGATCTAAATTTCCTTGTAGGGGCACGGCACGCCGTGCCCTCTTTTTTTGCGCGCGCACTAAAATGTCACTCGTAGTTTTTGTAGGGGCGCAATTCATTGCGCCCTTTTTTTTCGCCGACAAGATATTTTCGAAAATGTTTTCAACATTTCCGAACTCATGCACAGCCCCGAACACAAAATCCCATTGACCTCCACCTCTCTTCACCGCACAATGCGCTCACCGTCGAGCACGCACAGGGAATCTGTTCGAACCCAGCTTAGTCTCGCGCCCCGAAAAATATTTTCACTAACTTGGCCGTGCAAGGCATCTTGCGCGGTGGAAGGACTCGTGTTATCGTAGGCGAAAGTAAAGCGAAATATGGCAATGGCTACCGCTCAAACCACTCTCGAAAAGCCCCTCCCCAATAATCTCGACGCCGAGCGTTCCGTCCTGGGGGCCATCCTTCTCGACAACAACGCCCTCAACACCGCCATCGAGACTCTCCGCGCCGACGACTTCTTCCTCGATCAACACCGCCGCGTCTTCACCCAGATGATCGCGCTAGCCGAAGTTCAGCAAGCCATCGACCTCATCACCCTCACCGAAGAGCTTCACCGTCGCGGAGACCTCGAAGCCGCCGGCGGCGCGCCCTATCTCGCCTCGCTTGCCGATGGCATGCCCAAAGTTTCCAACGTGGAGCACTACGCGCGCATCGTCAAAGAAAAAGCGATGCTGCGCAATCTCATCCACACCACGCACAACATCCAGCAGCGCGCCTTCGAGGGCGAAGACGGCGCCGACATGATCCTCGACAACGCCGAATCTTCCATCTTCGAGCTCGCCGAAGACCGCGTCAAAGCCGGCCTCATCTCCGTCAAGGACATCGTCCGCGACAATTTCGAGCGCCTCGAGAAAATCTTCAAGGAAGGCAAAAGCATCACCGGCATTCCCACGGGTTACGTCGAGCTGGATAAGCTGACTTCCGGCTTGCAGCCTTCCGAATTGCTCATTCTTGCCGCACGGCCTTCTCAGGGAAAAACCGCGCTCGCGTTGAACCTCGCCGAAAATATCGCCATCCGCGCTGGCCAGCCGGTCGCCATCTTTAGCCTCGAAATGTCCAAGGAGTCGCTCCTGCAGCGTTTGGTAGCTTCCGTCGCACAGATCGACGCCCACAAATTCCGCACCGGCCACCTGAATCGCAACGACTGGACGGGCATGACGGAAGCTCTCGGCGTCATCTCCAACGCGCCTCTGTGGGTCGATGACGCCGGCTCCATCAGCGTTCTCGAAATCGGCGCTAAAGCCCGCCGCCTCAAGCGCGACAAAGGCCTCTCGCTCCTCATCGTCGATTATCTCCAGCTGATCACGGCGCGCGGCCGCTTCGGCAACCGCCAGGAAGAAGTTGCCAGCATCTCTCGCGGCCTGAAAGGTCTCGCGAAAGAACTCCAAATCCCCGTCCTCGTGCTCAGCCAGCTCACCCGTGCCCCAGAGCGCGACGAACGCGGCCCCCAGCTCTCCGACCTCCGCGAATCCGGCGCCATCGAACAGGACGCCGACGTCGTCATGTTCATCTACCGCCCGCACTTCTTCAAAGCCGGCGCCAGCCCCGAAGAACGCGAAGAAACCGAACTCCGCATCGCCAAACAACGCAACGGCCCCACCGACAACGTAAAATTCGTCTTCCGCAGCCGCCTCACGCGTTTCGAGGAAGCCGCCCCCGACGCCTTCTCCCAATTCTCCCCTGGCGATATGTAGCGTCGACCAACGCGCGAAAATCCTGAATCTCCTTCTAGATTAGCGTTATTGTGATATGATTTATGGATAAACGATGAAAGACGCCTCCCCAGTAAAAGGCTTCCTGCGCGCCGCCGACATTGGTCGCTCTCGCTCGTCAATCCTCAATCAGATCCAATGGACTATGGCCATCCTCATTGCGGGAATTGTCGCGCTCCAGTTCGTCCGGGCCGCCAATTGGCTCACGATTCTGTTCGCAGCGCTCCTATCGGTTCACTCCGTTCTTTTTCTAATCGCCTTTATATACTTCATGCTGAAAAGACCACACTCGCTTCGATCCGAGACCTTCGACTATAAGATCAGCGAGCTGAACCTAAAACGAGAGGGAGACATCGATATCAAAACGAGCGAGTTTATCCAAAAGAGGGCGGGCGCTATTCAGGCTGGCCTATTTGAGGATGTACTAGACCCGAGTACACTGAAGAGGTCTTCGAAGCCCGAAGACAGGAAAGGGCCGGGTAAGCGATGAATGAAACTTCTCCGATCCCAATCAGAATTTACAGCGAGTTTACGAAGCGCGACTGGCCCGAACTTCCAGAAGCGGCCCAAGATACCCTCGCGAGCTTTCTTATAGATCTGCAAAAGGACCCAGAGAACACCGAAGTAATTGCACATGCTCAACGAGACGCCGCCGGCCAACTCGGATTTGAGTTCTTTCCAGGATTCACGGTCTATTGGCAAATAGTCAGAAACGAGCACGACCCTTTTGGTCAGCCAGCGCGAATTGAGGTCCTAGCCCTGCGAAAAATGGGTATCGAATTCTCCGAAACGGAGAAGAGGACCTCACCGGAGGATGAATCGTCGACGCCTGAACCGCTGGACTCTATAGACCGGGTGTATTCGCGGAACGGCAGGCTAGGCAACCTCGCCATGTGGGGAACGCTCCATGTGAGCCGCCGCACCCGAAGAGTTAAAGGATGGATCGTGGACTCCTGGTCTCGGGGAGGGCCCCCATATCTGAACCCCAAGATGCATTGGGTAAGTTTCCCCGATTACAAGTTTCATCACATGAGCCTAAACATTGATTTCCGCAGCACAATCGAGATTGGCCCGGAAGACCAAGACATAGATCCAGTTCGACTTGTTTTCGTGCATGGGACCTTAAAGCAATGGGAGCAAGATTGGCTTGAAGAAGAGAGCAAAAAGGCCTCTTGACGCCGCTCCCCTAACCGCCGAAACGGACTCTTCAGAGCCTAGCTCCAAGACTGAAACAAGCATGGCAAGGAAAATTCAGATTTTCAACGAGCTGATGAAAGGCTTCCGCGACGCCATCGCCCGGAAAAGAGGCAACCGCGTTGCACTCCGGGTCACGCGGCTTCCTCGCCTCAAGCGCCCGGAGCCGGATAAAAAAGATCGGCCCGACGCCTAGTTCCTGGCGACTATCCGGACTCGGACCCTGCACCATCCCCTCAGCGAGCTCTGTGCCCTCCGTGAACTCTGTGTAAAAATCCCCACGCTACGTGATGCGATGCCCTCCTGGAATGGCTTGGTCCCCTCCCAGATGCTGGACTCCACAGTGAGGTTAAGTTCTTTAGAATCACTGTTTGCGCATGCTCCTCGCAAATATTGATTCTAAATAACTTACAGGCGTCGTAAGTCCTTTATCAGCAATGTTTACAAGAAAACCGGGGGTGGCTTTTGACAAGTCATTCCCAGACTCCCGCAGGTCTCGCACTTGCATAGCAAGGGGTTGTCATTCTCGCGGCATCCAAACAGGCTCTCTGCTTGGAGCGGCTGGATGGCGTAAACTAATTTTTTCGGAAGGGTCATGGCTCGCACACAGAAAAGTCCCCACAAAGAAGCAAGACGCCCGGTATGGGCGGAAGTAGACCTCGGCGCGCTGTCAGAAAATTTCCGGTCGATTCGCAAGTTCGTGAATCCACCGGAAGAGAAGCGCAAATCGCCGCGAAAGATTCTCTGCGTCGTCAAAGGCAACGGCTACGGCCACGGCGGTCCCCAGGTCGCCAAGGCCCTGGAGAAAGCCGGCTCGGACTGGTTTGGCGTCACCTGTACGGAGGAAGGCATCGCCGTTCGAGAAGCTGGCGTAGGCAAGCCAATTCTCGTCCTGACAAGCTTCTGGCCCGGCGAAGAGTCCCGATTAATCGAACACGACCTGACGGCGGTCATCCACCGCTGCGAACAGCTGAAGCAACTCGAT